>PJEL010004591.1_pt1 | contig 11314 bp, 6 predicted proteins | sample 1853271 | NCBI WGS metagenome assembly PJEL01 (sample SAMN08108733, study PRJNA415343) | Invertebrate metagenome, whole genome shotgun sequencing project. | host: Globobulimina | place: Sweden: Gullmar Fjord | collected 2015-08 | reverse complement strand
TACCGCCAATTGATAGCGTCATTTCTGGTGACGCTTCAATTGATACCATAGGGACGGCTTGTAAAAAGCTATCACCATTGCCCGGTTTGAAGCCAACAGCAGATAGCTGTTTAGTTAAATAATCAAGAGTAAGTTCTTCCCCTTTACTCGATGGCGCACGGCCTTCAAACTCATCTGAGGAAAGTACTTTAATATGTTCGGTAAGTTGTTGTTTATTAATACTGTTATAGCTTGCTGCAATATCTGAAACGGTATTACTTTTTTCAACGTTTTCCGCACCACAACCGGTTAATACCGCCGATGTAAACAGGGTTAGCGCTAATATATTTTTCATATTTTTATTCTTAAGTTACGGATGACGCCACGATTATAAACAAATACAGGTCAAGTTAGGTAGGTCTAACGAACAAATTTATGCACTTAGGGACCCGCAAATGAATAACTACATTTTTTAACAACCGTGTTGTTATCGACTATCCCGTTGTTTTTGTGTCGAAATAGTAAAATAGTCGGACCATAAACAACGCTGACAGGCTCTTTAAATAGCGTTATTGGCTAGTCTTGCTTAAATCGGGTTGGGCTTAGGGAAAAAATGGAAAATATTGCCGCTTTACTCTTTGATATAAATCATATTTGCTCATGAGGATAGTTGATACTATGATAATGTTTTCAATCAATAGGTTAATTGCTATGCGACTTTCCCGCAAAAGAAGTACACAACATAAAGTTTACATTCCGTCTTCAGCTCGAGAAAACCAATATTTACTTGCCAAATTCAATATCACCGAGCAATTAATTGAAAGAATTGCAGGCCCTGTTGATCTAAAAAGTGAACAACCGTTTTTACCCTTTTATAAAAAATTATCTGAGATGTTCTTTAAAATTAATGAAGATCTTGATATTGAAAGTGGCCAATTTGTTGCAAATGATAAATTTAGCCGTATTCGCTTTAGCCCTGAAAAAATCATTGCTCAAACCGAGCAACAAATTCTATTCCTTTATAACTCGCGTTATCATTTTAGTGAAAGTGCGCATTACGACGGCCATAAACAAGCGAGTAAAGTTCATTTAGTCTTTTTAGCTAATGGTGATGAAGTAAGACATAGCTCGGCAATATTCCATCAAAAAGTTGTAAATGCGATTACCAAATTTACTGAACAAGCAGGTATTAGCACCGATGAAATGCGCGTTTGTGATCATCAGCATTTAACTTATGACTTATTTGCTAAAGACAAAGGTGTGCAAGGTAATCAAGTTCATAAGTTACGCAGTATTTCAAACCGCTATGCACCTGACGATATTTCATTGCCAGAGAATACCGATGAATTGACTTACGCTATTGTTGATATGCCAATCAACCGTCGTTTACGTAACTTAGTTGAACTCGACCATAGTGAAGGTGAAAACTACAATCCACTTTATAATTTTATTGCTGATGCCTTTATTAGTGCCGCTAAGAAACACCACTTAAATAATGGTGCTGTCATTGCAAATGGCTTAGTGCCCATTGTTCGTCGCAGCGATGATGAAAATACCATTGCTAAGGGTGAATTAATCATGTTGGGCTATAACCCGAAAAACACCAGTGGCGGTTATACCTGCAAATGGGCTGCTGATCAATTAGTAGATAGTGTGCAATTTGTTTTTGTTGCTAGTGAGCAAGATAAAACCAGTCATGGTTTTGGTAAGTTTCTTGTGCAAATAGAACATGCTTTACACAGCATTGCTGAAAAGCTTGAATACGTGAATGATAAAGAAGAGTTAAATGTGCGTTTTCATCAGCATATTGGCTTTTATCAAGATTAATTCTATACCGTTAGAAGCTCGTTAATCTAATCGTAAAAGCCAATAGCATGATGCTATTGGCTTTTTTATTCAAAAATTGACACCTTAACTATGCTAGCGCCCCTGCAAATAGAAACCAACTGTTGCTAAGATTACGCTGTCGGTAAAATTCGTCCTGCTAGGTTGCATTGGCAGCATTTGTTATGGTTTTCGTGGAAAAATATGTATCCGCTAAAGCTAAACTAGCTGGAAAGCCAGCCTAGCTTTTACTGCTTATACTTAAACTAGCGGCGTTGGGCTGCAGCGATCATAGCTACATATATTTTTCATTAGTCTAACGTCACGTGAATTAATCACACCATCGTTATTTAAATCAAAAGATTGATCGAGCTCTTCACCACGGCGGATCGCTAAGGCGAATGCTCTGATGTCATTTATATCAACATCACCGTCACCATCCATATCTCCTATTACAATATCAGGAGTGCCGGTATCAAAAAGATCATTGGTAATTTCATAATCATTACTAATCGAATCTTCTGTCATTACCGCAACACCTACACAATCACCATTTTCAGTCGTGATAGCGGCGCGACGGTTACCAAACCACTTCCAAGTTGAGGCGCTGTTATAAGTATCCCCCTTGGCAAGGGTTTTAAAACCAAAACCTTCGCTGAGTTCACCCGTTACATTATCAACACGGTAGACGCGCACCGAATTATCACTATTATTAATAAATGAAAAATCAGCTTCGAATGGCCCCGTTAAATGCGGCGCTTTTAGCGCACAACTGCCGATCGTATTTTTAGCAGGAATAACTTCTGCTTTAGCGGCACTAGCAACTATCGCTTCATCAACCGTAAAGCGACTAACTTCGTTATTCAAGACCCCAACACTTAAACAATTTAGGCTGGTATCAGTCACCATTATACGACGGTCACCATACCAAACATCATTACTATAACTTGCCCCTGGCGCTAATATGCCATAACCATGGGTAAAGGAATCGGCACCGCTAGTGGTGATAATTTTACCTGTAGTATTATCAATTCTAAATAAGCGCACCGGTGTGTCAGAAGTGTTAGTGATAGTAAATGCGTGTGATTTATCCCTGATTAAATGAGGTGCCGCTAGCTCGCAGCTGCCCATTTGATTTAACTCAGGAATAACTTCTCCGATGACATCTTTAACCAAGTCCTGTGCAATGGTGAAAGTATTATTGTTTTCTGCCATTACAGCAACACCTAAACAATTCATATTACTATCACTTAACATCAAGCGATCGTTAGCTCTCCAAGCACTTGATGTGTATGTATCGCCCTGATTGAGCGTGGCATAGTTCTTCGAAAAATTTGCTTTACCAGTATTATTGTTTACCCAAAACAATGACACTGGTACATCAGTGGTATTTGTAAAGGTAAAGTTAGTCTTATTTGCATCAAAGTAGCGAGGATATTGCTGTACCAAATTACAACTACCAATGGTATCTACCGCTGGAGCCATTGCTAATACTGGCGCTACGGCCTCTGAGTTTGCTAAAACAAAAGCTTCAAAACCTGATTCAGTGCGCTTTACTACACTTTTTAGCACCGCTTTGTATTCACCGTTATCACCAGCTTGCAGAGCTGCAACAATAAGTTTTAAATCGCTTTTGTGCTCTTCACCTAAATAACGCATAGCAAAATAACTCCATTGATATAAATCTTCATACTCATAGTTCATAAAGACAATGTTATATAAAGGTGGAATAGTTTTACCTTTTAGAGTGTTTAACGTGCGCGTATGCTCTGTACCCATCGACATATACTCAGCCATGCCTTCAGCCCAAGCAACGGCGTAGTCAAAAGAGCCAAATGAACCAGCCTTAATATAACGGCCATCAAGATAGTGAGTAAATTCATGTCTAAGGTTATAAATTTGGTCTTCATACTGGCATGAGAAGCCAACCCAAGAATCAGGACATTGCATGGCAATAAAGCGCGCTTGGTTACCTTCGTTGGTTGGCGTACCTTCTAAGTACATACCACCATTATCCGTAGCAATACCAAAGAATTCAGCAGCATATTTTTCGTAGTTTTCAGGGCTTGAAAAGGCAACAACTTCAATGTGTTCATTTAAGTCTCCGGCAACTGGAATACCTGCGGTATCAAAAAAGGCGTGAAATTCAGTTTCTTGTAGTGCCATATCAGCACAAGATTGAGCCAATGTTGCTTGGCTAATTGAGCCTTGCGCTCGTATCGTTATTTGGTCAGAGCACGCATAGCTGACCGATAAAATATCTTCTATTTTAGGCGAAACAGTACAGATACCGAATAGGGCATCACCTTCTTCACAGGTGCGCCCAGCATTATCTAAATAGTTCTTAGTCACAATAACACCAGCGGTTTCTTCTGATATATCATTAATAACTTTACCATGCGCAGCTAAAATAGTGCTGTCAAAGCGTATTTTAGCCTCATCGGATGCAATAGTAGAAATACGACCCATCGCGTTAAACGAGTGCGGCAATATCCATTTTATGTCGTCTTCTTTCGTCCATCGTAAATCAAGGGAGGTCTCACCTAAAAATACAAATGAGCGCATAACGGACAATACCGCTAGCATATCGTCGTTATAAGCCGCCTTAACTGAAGGGTCGCCATAATATGCTGCCGCTGAGATAGCTGACATTAATGCCATGGTGGTATCTCCCGCACCAGATAAAGAAAAAGGTTTGCTTTGTACTGAATAGTATTGAATTAGCCCTAATAAATGCGGCAAGTGCTCTTTAAATAATATCGCACCTGAGCCGCGCTGTAAGTTTGTTAACGCATAAGCGTAACCTTCTTGAATAGTGCTACCTGAAGGGCCTACAAAACCAGTCATTTGAGTAACTGCTAATAATGCGGTACTTAATACATTTGCTTCCTCATCTGTCATTGCCTCAGCATAGTATTTATAAGAGGCTAAAAAATAAAGTAATTGGTTAAGATCCGGGTCGGCTAAATTATCAGCATCAGCAAGGTAGTGCAATGCTTTAGACACTGCTGTGATTGGATCATTAATCGAAGCAGCAATGGCTTTAAAACCATCATAATTACTTGCTAACACCGCTAAAACGCTGGCATCGTATTGCGCTTTTGATGTAATAGCCGCCAAAGGAAGCTCAACCGTGGTACTTGTCGGGTAAATAATATAATCACCCATTGGCGGCGGAATATCACCACCGCTAATATTTACAATTAAGCTGGTTTCTTGGATATTGCCACCAATGCTAAAGTAGCGTTTACCTGCACGGGATACAAAGGAAATACTTTCGTCGTTGGTATCAGGATTACTGCTCGTGGCTTCAATAGTTTCGCCCCAATAATCACCGAAAAAAAGCGTTAGAGAGCCCTCTGGACTAGTATACGAGCCACCAGACATAGTGATGGTGACGGCGCTATTATCATAAGGCACATCAACGTAAAAATAGTGACCGTAGTCCGTGATGCAGTGTGTTTCATTTGCGGGTACTTCACCTTGACGAGGTAATGTTTTTTCCCCGCACATGTCAGTGGCTTGCGCGCTAGTAGCACTCATAGCCAGTAACATTACGCTAGCAACTAGTGATTTTTTATTTGATATCTTCATCGTAAAACCTATTTTAATTTTTATTGGTTATATTGTTTGCAACTTACTCACTATCTTTGGTATCAGGCGCATTTTTGATCTCTACAATCATCTCTGTCATAAGTAAACTAGCGATACAAACGAGTAATTTAAAACCAAAGAATATCGAAAGCGCCTTCGGCTCAGCCATAGATGAGTCGTTACAATATGTTTATTATCTTAGATACATTTTATTGTTCACCTTTTGCCTCAGGTACTGGTTTCTTAGGTTCACCTGGAGGTCTAGGCTCATTTGAGTAAGGGCCTTTGCTTGGCTTTTCATGGCCATGTAAACGTGCATGCTTAGCCATTGAATCTTGTGCATCTGAGCTATTAATAGTTTGTGCTTGTAGCGCTCCTTCAACGGAGCTCAATAAAGTGTCTTTTGGAGTACTGAGCTGGTGTTCATCGATAACATTTACTTGTATTTTATCTTGCTGCTTTTTCTCTTGGGGTAGTCTATCCTCTGATGCCAAGAGTATGGTTTTTTCAACATTATTAGCGTTACTGGTTACCTGCTCCTCAGTAACTTGCTCTTGCCACTGAAAAAACACAAAAATAAATATAAAAATAGCGCCCAATATTAAAAATTTCAGCCAGTTATTTTTAATCACAATAAAATTCCTTATAGTTCTTCGTTCTTTGGTGATATCAAATTAGGGCAAACTTATCTTTATCATTTCGAAGTAGATCGAAATACTGTCAAAATCAGCACTAACCTAAAAGGCAACAGCATTTCGCTATTGCCTTTCATTTGTATATACGAGTTATTTCACTTTACGTCGACTGCTTGTAAACCCGAGGCCCGCTAATAATAATAAAGCCATTGAACTTGGCTCTGGTACTGTTGCTGACGCCACATTAATAGCATCAGCACCAGAAAAAGCGATGGTGTAATCATCAAATGCGGCAAAGTTGATAAAGTCAGTAATGGAAAAATTAGCTAAGCCCCCTGCACTAGCGGTTAAATTAAAACTTGCTAGTACAAAATCACCTGCTGCCATTAATGAGAAATCATCCGTAGCAAATTCAAATCCTAAGCCAAAACTTTCTGCTGAGGCCGACAGGCCATTAAACATGCTATTTGAGTCCGCTAACGTTAGATCACTAGTCAGTGATGCGCTATTGAATGCCATAACGGTGTTATCAAAATTGAAATCAAAATAGAACAAGTCTGTTTCATCAAAGTCAGTAACATTAATCGTCACGGATACTGTGTCACCAACGGCGACATTTTCATTTGAAAAATCGACAGTAATTATGCCCGCAGAGGCATTAAAGCCAATAAGTAAAGTTAGCATTGCGATAAATTTTTTCATTATTTTTCCTTTATTTTTATTTTAAGTTTTTTAGCTTTAATGAAGCCAAGCCTACGATTGGCTTATTTTTATTCATTATTGAATTGGACGGCAACCTTGCGTATCGAAGTCAACTACAAGTGTTGCGTTAGTAGCACCGGTAATTTGGATGTAACTCCAGTAATCTAGCTCTGCATTTAGTTCAAGGTAGATACATGCTTGGCTGTTAGCGGCAATGGATGAAGCATCATAAAGTCCAGTCTCTATTTGAGTCCAACCACCGTTGCGGTAATATAAAGCTAATTCATCTGCGCTATAAGCGACCGTTATTGCGATGCTTTTATGGTTTTTAATATCAGGGATCGCAAGGCTTCTGTTTTCCTGAGCGCCCAGACAAATAACATTACTCGCTGCAATAGTTCCGTCGGAAAACTCATCTTCCGTCGCACAGCTATTTGTTAATGCTGCATAATTAACATTAAGTATTACGGTGTCGGTTGCTGTCATGCCATCATTATCAGTCACAGTTAGCACGACAGAATATTGCCCTACTTCTTGGTAGGCATGGGTTGGATTCGCTTGGCTACTACTTGAGCCATCACCAAAATCCCATGAATAGCTAACAATACGACCGTAACGGTCATTAGATCCTGCGCTACTAAAAGTTGTCGAATTGAATTGCTCAACATTACTCATTCCAGAAGCTATCGCGGTTGGAGGCTCCGGAGGCGGAGCAACAGCACTACAACGTTCATATGAGCAAAGACTTCTCATCATTCGTAGATCACGTGAATTGATAACACCGTCGCCATTTAGATCAAATGATGCATGTAAGTCCTCACCACGACGAATAGCTAAAGCCAATGCACGAATATCATTTGTATCAACATCACCATCACCATCGATATCTCCGACAGGATTGACAATCACTTTAGCGGTTGCAAAAGCACTTGCTCCGTCATTATCAGTTACCGTCAATGTAATGTTGTATTGTCCTGCTTCAACGTAACTATGTTCAGGGTTTTCTAGGGTACTGGTATTGCCATCGCCTAAATCCCAAAGGTAGCTTACGATAGAGCCATCTTCATCACTTGAACCCATACTGCTTAGGCTTAAGTTGTTATTGGAAATAGCATTATAATTATCACCTGCGTATGCAATAGGTAATTCATTAGGTAATGAATGATCGGCATCATCTCTGATATCGTAATAGGCTTTAAATGTGACTTCACTGTAATCTTCAAACGGATCAATCATAACATTGAAAATACCGCCTTCAGAAAACTGACAAGTCTCTAAAGCGCCGGGGCCCTTCCAAGGACGACAGCTGAACGACTCAATGGATACCGGCTTGTTTTGACTAACATGCATGTCTGGATCGCCATTTGAACCGGCAATAATTTCGATAACAACAAGTGAAGCGGCAGCTGGCACACTATATTTATAACGACGTGGCTCGCTACCTTTATTTGCCGATAAACCAATATCCTCAGTTAAATAAACCCGACTACAACTGTCACATAAATCTGCGTCTTTAGGGTTATAAAGGGTAATATTTACTTTGGCAGTAGTACTGCTGCTCAGACCTTGATTATCAGTAACAGTTAAACTCGCATCATATTCACCAAGTTGTGTATAAACATGAACAGGGTTTACTATTTCACTTATATTACCATCGCCAAAGTCCCAGAAATAACTAATAATTTCACCGTCTACGTCAATAGATGCATCCGCTTTAAAGTGTACTTCATGGTCAATTACCGCTTGATAGTTAGGCTGAGTATTTGCAAAAGGTGGCTGATTGCTTTCATCTTTCGTCTCGTAATAAATATGCAACTGAGCGTCGTAATATTCTTTGAAGGCGATTATTGAAATATTAAAGACCCCTCCTTGTGAAAACTCACAGTACTCAGCTAATTTTGCCGCGCTGAAGGGTTTACAGTCTGCCGTTTCGATATCAACAGGTCTATTTTGACTAATGTACATATCAGGATCGCCGCCGTAAGGACCGGCGAGTACAATAACAACTTTTTCTGCGCTTTCAGGAATAGTAAATTGAAAGTTCTTCGGGCTGTCACCTTCGGGAGACCATAACCCCTCTCGCTTAATAACATGATAGCGCTGATTTCCTTCGGCTAATAGTGGATCTTCGACCGCTAATACTTGTAAGTTAGCCTGCTCGTAGGCACTAAAAGCATGTACAGCAGTATGATATGTTTCAGCATTTTTGGGGCCTAAAACACCAATAAACTCAGGCGTTCCAGAGGCCTCAAATGAAGTATAATCAGTTTGCCAATTGCCATCTGCCATTAATGTCGGTGATTGACCTGCTGATACATACATATCAGGATCTTGACTATAGCCCGATAAATAAAATGCTAAAGCCTCAGTGCCATCGGGAGTATCAACAACAAAGGTATCAATATCATTTTTTTCTGCAGAAAGGTTCTCAAAGCTCGCAATAACTTCACCATCAGGACTAACGTCGACGCCAGAAATACCATCCCAAGGGTGAACTGCATTACTGGTATATTCTACTAAGCCGGTCGCAATAAGATTTTCATTTCCCCAAAGCGTTGAACGGGCTTCACCATGCAAAGCCGCTGTCATACGTGCCACTTGATCTCGCGTAAACATGGCATAATTGTCGGTGTAATGCATAAAATTTTCAGTATTAGTAGGTTGACCGAGACAATTTAAAGAATTCTCATACATATCTTTTGGCAGTGACATTTGTGGTGTATCACAACTTCTATCACCGGTTAAGCCACAAAAAGTTTCATTAGCCAGTGAACAACTTTTACTTGCAAAAGTATGCGGTAAATTCAACCAGTGACCAAATTCATGCGTTAATACTGAGCGAAAATTCTCATCAGTGTTATTACCGACATAACTACCGTTATAGACAACTCGAGCAGTATTCGCCTGTGTCATGGCTATATCAGGGTACCAAGCAACACCTGAGTTATTTGTTTCATTGTCATCATACAGATCGTTCATAATATAAACATTCATGTACTTAACATTATCCCAAGCATCAGCAGCAATGAGGTCATTAATACTATCGCTATCTCCATTGCCATAACCTGCCTGCTCACGCTGATAGCGTACAATACCATTTGTCGCTTCACCGCTCGGTGCGATTTTCGCTAAGACAAATTCAATATTTAAACTTTCACGAATTGCTTGGAATTGCTCAGCAATAGGACCATCTTGAGTATTACTGCCGATAAAGTCTTCATTTAAGCGTTTAAGGGCATCAACTATCTTGTCATCAGTTAAACAGTTTTCAGTTTCCTCATCGCAAGTAAATTGCGCGCCGTAAACATGAAAGACAACAGGAATATAATATCTACCTGCAACGCCGTCACCATCAGCGATAACACGATTAAATACTGATGAAGTACTTGTGCTATTAGTGCGAGAAATAAGTTTTAATTTTTGGTTTTTATCTGAACGCTGCCTTAGTTCTTTCGTCAGTTTCCGTTGCAGCTTGGCCCAATTTTGACCATTATCGTCAATGGCACATACTTGATTAGCTTCAATAGTACGGCTAAGTATGTTTGATTTTTTTGCTTTCGACACTTGCTTTGAAACTCGGTTCTGCGTGATTGTTTTACTTGTTTTTTCTTTAGCAGAAATATTATTGGGGTTTGTCGCTCCTGCCTGTACTGTTAATGATGTGGATAACATCATTAACAGTGCCAGACTCACTATTTTTTTATTACTGAGACTCATTTTCAATCCTTGTTTTATTTTTATTATTAACAGTCCGGTTTATTTTTTAATGATGCATCACATGCCATATGATTTAAAAAATAGCCTAATACATCACTCTAGAAACTACCGCACAAAAATAGTTATGTTGAACTGGATTATATTTTGCGCTAACCGATGATAAAACAAGCAAGATATATTGTATACCATTATTTGTAGTATAAATAATACCTATATTAAAAATAAAAATTTCATATATAAGGTAGAGAAATTTTCAGTACTTCGAGGCATGTTTTAGCCACTCGAATGATATTAAAGACTATATTTTACAAGTCTTAAGCGGCAATATTAAAATGAATACTGTTATCATGACTATTTACCTAAGATGTCAAAATACGTCTAACCTTGCAGCAATCACTTCACCATTGGCTCTAGAACCAGAAAGTACACTTTCAACAATTGTCTAAAGTAAGTTACTATCATTCATAAATTTACTTATCCTGCCATCATTGGAGACAATAGCTTTGATTGATATCGCTTTGCTCAGCCTTTTTATCCCAACATTTTTCATTGTTAGCATAACACCTGGCATGTGCATGACTTTAGCCATGAGCTTAGGCATTACCATAGGCGTAAGAAAAACATTTTGGATGATGTATGGTGAATTATTAGGTGTGGCAACAGTCGCTATTGCTTCTGTGTTAGGTGTTGCAACATTAATGAGCAAACTGCCAGAGTTGTTTCAGGGCTTTAAAATACTTGGTGCGCTTTATCTTGCTTACATTGGTATTAATATGTGGCGAGCGAAAGGAAAGCTCGCACTTTCTGCAGAACAAAATACTCAGTCAATTAAAAAATCAAGTTTATTCAAGCAAGGTTTTTTC
>PJEL010004590.1_pt1 | contig 11315 bp, 10 predicted proteins | sample 1853271 | NCBI WGS metagenome assembly PJEL01 (sample SAMN08108733, study PRJNA415343) | Invertebrate metagenome, whole genome shotgun sequencing project. | host: Globobulimina | place: Sweden: Gullmar Fjord | collected 2015-08 | reverse complement strand
CTGCATTGCCAAAATTTCTTGATTTAACAGATCAAGCAACTTGCTTTGCACTGGTTGATTCTCTCCAATTAATTAGACGGGCTACCAATATTAATGATAACAAATCATTGATCCTGCATCCTTACTCGACTATTTTTGCCGAGTATTCAGAAAATGAAAAAGAGACTATGGGCATTCGCCCAACAATGCTTAGACTTTCAGTGGGCATTGAAGATATTGAAGACATACTTGACGATTTATCAACAGCACTTGAGGCTTTATAATGGACTTTACAACTGATCAATTAGAACGATACAGCCGTCACATTCTTCTGCAGGATGTCGGGGTTGAGGGGCAGGTAAAATTTCAGCAGGCAAAAGTACTTATAATTGGAGCTGGTGGGCTTGGTTCACCGGTTGCGCTCTACCTTGCTGCAGCAGGTATCGGTACTATCGGAATTGTAGACAACGATGTTGTCGACCTCTCTAATCTCCAACGCCAGATTGCCCACTTTACAAAAGATGTCAATGTCTCCAAGGTGGAGTCGGCCAAAGAGAAGATGCTGGCAATTAATCCTGAGGTTAACGTCAACACCTATCAACAATTTCTTGCTGCAGATAATATCCGTGACATTATCAAAGATTATGACTTTGTCATTGACGGAACAGATAATTTTCCAACAAAATTCTTAGTAAATGATGCATGTGTCATGGAAGAAATCCCTTTCTCACATGGAGGCATCTTACGTTTTGACGGGCAAACCATGACTGTGCTGCCAGGCGAATCTTCCTGCTATAGATGCTCTTTTCGAAAACCGCCTCCACCCGACGCTGTTCCTACCTGCTCACAGGCAGGTGTGCTTGGAGCAATTGCCGGAATGCTTGGTACAATCCAGGCCGCTGAAGCGCTTAAATTCTTTAGCGGAGTGGGCGATCTGCTCACCAATACTCTGTTAAGTTTTAATGCAAAAACGATGAATTTTAGAAAAATATCATTAAAAAAACAAAGCAATTGTCCTGTCTGCGGAGAAGATCCAAGCATCACAGAATTAATTGATACAGAACAAGCAGCGTGCGGCCTTAAAGGATAATTCAAAACCATGTTAACCATTAAGAAATCAGTCATTGAAGCCATAACAAACCATTCTAAAAACATGCTGCCCAATGAGGCCTGCGGCTACATAGCCTCTCTCAATGGAGTTGTTACAACCCATTTCGAACTGACCAACCTTGACCAATCTCCAGAGCATTTTTCCATGGACCCCAAAGAACAGTTTGCCGCTATTAAAGAGATGCGGGGAAAAGGCTTAAAACTTGCGGCTGTCTACCATAGCCACCCAGAGACACCGGCCCGACCATCTGAAGAAGATATTAAATTGGCTTATGATCCTGAAGTCAGCTACCTGATAGTTTCATTAGCTTCAAATCAAGTATCAATTAAATCATTCAAAATTCAAAACAAAAATATCAAAAACGAACCAATAGAAATAATCGATTAACAGGAGGACTATATTATGAGCGCTGAATTAGTGATAGATGCAGAAAGAAATTGCAGAGGAGTGGGATGCCCAATGAATATGGTATACACGAAGGTTGAGTTGTCTAAACTTAGTTCAGGACAAGTGCTGAAAGTAATTCTAGATGACGGCCCCCCCATCAATAATGTGCCAGACTCCGTAAAAAAAGAGGGGCATTCAATTTTAGAGAAAAATCAACTTGCTGATGGAGCTTGGTCTGTATTAATCAAAAAAGTGTAGCCAATCGAGATAAGAAGTTTGAAGGTCGATGGTATAAATTTGCCAGAGCCCTACCTTAGACCTTCATTTTTTCACCTAATGACCATCCAGAAATGATCTTTCTCTCGCCCTCTGCGTTATACTCAAAAAAAATCAACATTTCTGAAAATACAACTACCTAAGTAAAAATTACCTTACAGAATCGTCGTTTCCCAACTTTAATCAGTATTTCACCATTGTTCGGAAGTTGATGGTCTTCACTACCTACCTTCTCCCCATCAATGGATACTGCGTTCTGTTTGATCATTCGTCTTGCCTCGCCAGTACCCTTGACCATCCCAGCATCTACTAAAAGCCTTGGTAGCCACAGTTCTTGGCTAGCATCCTGAGTATACTCTGGCACCTGGTCAGGTATGCCTCGGTTCTTAAAAACCTGTTCAAAGTTTTCTTCAGCCTTATGAGCCGCCTCACTTCCATAATATCGAGCAGTTAATTCTACAGCCAGCTTCTTCTTAACATCCTTTGGATGCAAACTTCCATTTTCCATCCCACAGCGCAGAGCATTTATCTGTTCACTTGAAAGATCACTCAACAAATCATAATAGCGGAACATGAGATCGTCGGAAATTGATAAGACCTTGCCAAAAATATCGTCAGCCGTATCTGTGATTCCAATATAGTTGCCTAAGGACTTACTCATCTTATTAACACCATCAAGTCCTTCTAACAGCGGCATGGTGAGTACAACTTGTGGAGCCTGACCGTAATTCTTTTGAAGTTCTCGCCCCATGAGCAGATTAAAAAGTTGGTCTGTTCCACCCAGTTCAACATCTGCCTGCATGGCAACTGAATCGTACCCCTGAACTAAAGGGTAAAGGAACTCATGGATACTGATTGGTTGTTGCCCCTCAAACCGTTTCTTAAAATCATCACGTTCAAGCATCCGTGCCACAGTCAACTGTGAGGCAAGTTGTACGAAATCATAGGAACTTAATTTGTTAAGCCAACTACTATTAAAAACAATCTCAGTTTTATCTGGATCTAAAATCTTAAAAATCTGTTCTTTGTAAGATTCTGCGTTTCTTTTGACATCTTCACGTGTAAGGGCCTTCCTTGTCTCAGACTTACCGGTGGGATCGCCTATCATGCCTGTAAAATCGCCTATCAAAAACATGACATGATGACCCAGATCTTGAAAATGCTTTAATTTCTGAATTAATACTGTATGTCCAAGGTGCAGATCTGGTGCAGTTGGATCAAACCCTGCCTTTATACGCAAAGGCTTTCCTGTTTTCAGAGAATGGTTTAACTTTTTCTCAAGATCTTCCCTGGAAATTAAATCAACCGTACCTCTCTCGATTAGAGCTATCTGCTCTGCGACTGACTTCATTTATACATCCTCACTATTGCTGCTGCAGGCTATTACAAAACAAGCCTATCTCAATTTTATTTTGCATACTCTACAGAACGAGTTTCACGAATTACCGTTACACGGATCTGACCAGGATAGGTGAGGTTCTCCTCAATTTTTTTCGCAATATCTTTGCCAAGCACTGAGGTCTCAGCATCACGGATTTCAGAACTGTTAACAATAATTCGCACTTCTCGCCCTGCCTGAATAGCGAAAGATTTTTCAACTCCATTAAACGAGTTAGCCAACTCCTCAAGTTCCTCAAGACGCTTGACATAAGATTCGAGCATTTCCTTTCTTGCACCAGGACGTGCTCCAGAAAGAGCATCTGCTGATTGGACAAGAATATCCAACACAGATGTAGGTTCAAGGTCTTCATGGTGAGCACCAATTGCATGTATTACTTCAGCTGTTTCGCCATGTTTTTTCGCAAGATCTCTTCCAATAATAGCATGGGATCCCTCTACTTCATGGTCGACTGCTTTACCAATATCATGAAGCAAACCCGCTCTTTTCGCCTGTTTGACATTAATACCCAACTCAGAAGCCATAACGCCACAGAGAAATGCAACTTCAAGGGAATGCTGCAACACATTCTGTCCATAACTTGTTCTATATTTCAATCGACCAAGCAGCATAACTATTTCATGACTGACGCCGTGCACACCAACATCAAAAGTAGCCTGTTCTCCTGCTTCTCTGATTGTAACTTCCAACTCTTTAGCAGCTTTTTCAACTACCTCTTCGATACGGGCGGGATGAATACGTCCATCAGATATAAGTCGTTCCATGGACATACGAGCGATTTCTCTTCGAACAGGATTAAAACCTGAAAGAATTACAGCTTCTGGAGTATCATCAATTATGATATCAATTCCTGTAGCAGCTTCAATTGCCCTGATATTTCTTCCTTCTCGACCAATAATCCGGCCCTTCATCTCTTCATTAGGCAGCGGCACAATAGAAACCGTTTTTTCCGCTACATAATCACCAGCATAACGCGAAATGGCCAAAGCTAAAATTTTCTTAGCCTTTCGATCCGCCTTGATTTTCATCTCATTTTCAATGCGAAGCACTTCCTTTGCCGCTTCCATTCTGGCCTCGCTTTCAATGCTCTCCATCAAACGCTTCATCGCTTCTTCACGAGGGATGCCGGCAATTTTTTCCAGCTTTGAACGTTGTTCATCTATTAAATCTTCAGCCTCTTTTCGACGCTGGGCCAAACCTTTTTCCTGCTTTGAAAATGCCTTTTCTTTTTTATGAAATTCCACTTCACGTTTGTCGAGAAGATCAATTTTCCTTTCAATCTGTTCAAGTTTTTGACTAAAACGTCTTTCGTCTTTTTGCAGTTCAACGCTTCTAACTTTTATTTCCTTTTCGACTTCTTGCTTTAATTGATACGCTTCTTCTTTAGCCTTTAGCGCTACCTCTTGCTTAATTCTATCTGCCTCTGACAAAGCATCTTCAATCAACTTTCGACCTTGAGCTTCAGCATTTTCCTTGCTTGATGCTGCCAGCCGCTTTTGCAAGATGACACCAACCACAATTCCTGCAACAATCCCGACAAACGCAATTACGATAGTGAGAATATCCACGGATATATTCCTTTTTCATTTATTATTTTAAAGATGATTTTTATAAAAAAAAACAAAAATCATCATCTTAAGATGGGAAAGTTGAGATACTTCTAAGACAAGAGAGGGGGGTTCATGCCAAAACAATAAATGACATGATTCATAAAAAAGGGGGAGAGAGAAATTATTCGTATATAACGTGTAAGAAACCTGGATTTAGGTGTTAACTATAAGAATATGTTAAGTATTTTCTTTAAAAAATATTAAAATATTTCACCATTTAATTTACCTAAATCATGTATATTAATCGTGAAACTTACAAAAGCTATTGGTTTAAACCTGCTTTATTTCAAGTCGCACAAGCTTGTTTCTGTACACTTTCCTTACCCTCAATGATCTTGAGGTCACCCTATATATAAACCGCCTTCTCTTCTCTACACTTTCCCATGGCAAATATCTTTTACAACAAAAGATATAGAGAGAAACGGATTTAGCTATAATTCATAAAACCCCGCCCATGCCGTGACAACATTAGGTTCGAACCTAACCGTAGTTAGGTGGGTAAAGCTCTTGCCTACTTCAAGTAATTTCACGTACTCAAAATTTCTTTCCATGGACAGAGGAGGAACCCTTTCATCAATAAATGGCTCGAAGATCCTGTTGAACACGGTTAGGGCAGGGAAAATAATCACATAAAATCTTCAATTTGAACGACAAGTGAATCAATATTCTGATTAACTTTTTGCTTATGATCCTCAAATTCTTTCTTTAATTTTACATACTTACCAGCGACATTAAGACTCACAAGTACAGCTAGTTTAGCTGGAATCAAAGAAGATGTTTTTGAGTGCATTTCAACTTGGGATTTGATTAGGTCAAGAATTTCCTGAATATCTTCTTCTGGAGCATCTGTATGGAAGGAAAAATCTTGCCCTAAAATCTCAAATTTAACCAATCGTTCCAAATTGTTTTTCCTTAAAAAATTTTTACCAGAATATGAGTCCGGTGGCAATAGGTTTTATGCTACATGCAAAAACACATTTATATTCCAGCCCATTCGTTGGCAAACAACCATTAAAACAGCTGCGCCTCTTGGGGAGAATTATCTTCCTTTTCTTCCAACTCAGACGGAGTTGACTCAATCGGTATAACAGCCTCTTCATCTGATGATACCTCACCCTCCCACCCTTCGATGGAACTGATCAAACTAGTCACTCTTGAACTAATATCTTGTTGATTCGTACTCAGTGAACTGATTTTAGCATTGAGTTCTTCAATGGTTTGATCCTTTGTACTCAAAACTGCTTCAAGCTCTACCTTCTCTTTTTTTATCTGATTAAATTTTTCAAACAATTGCTCCACAACTTTTTCAAGTTTTAATAGATCTGCACCGTTTTCCATTGTATACCCCCGTTACTATTTAGGCTGTCCAAAATTAGCATAAATAGTATGTTTATTTTTAAGTTAGTTTGTAAAACTTCAATACTTTAGGCCACCTTGAATAATTGCCTTTTTCGTCGATTGCGGCGTCGTTGTCAAAATTTAAAAATGCTCACATACCATATGTATGCTGCGCTTTTCAATTTTGACACTCCTGACCCTCAACGAAAAATTCTAATAATTCAAGGCACCCTTTATTCATCAACTTTTTAAATGTGAAAATGACCGCACCACTTCACCATCTCCAACTTGACAATCAGTCAATCGGCAAAATGGTTCAATTTCACAACCCTTTCCAACACAAGTTGTTCCTGTCAGATAACAGTTTGGATGGATTATGGTATCACTCCCAATGGTTACAGTTTTTTCAACAAATACCGATTCAGGATCAACCATACTCACTCCATCCATCATCAATTCATGATTACGCCGTGCTTGCAAAATTTTAGTAGCCCTGGCAAGCTCAACCCGTGAGTTAACTCCAGTAATTTCCTGTGGATCTGCACAAAGATATTTCTCAACCTGCACACCTTGTTGCCTGGCTATCTCTACAATATCAGTAAGATAAACTTCACCTTGCATGTTGTCAGTTCCAACTTTTTTCAGCGAAGTAAATAAAAAAGAACAATCAACACAGTATATTCCAGCATTAATCTCTTTTATCAACCTCTCAACAGAATCAGCATCCTTTTGTTCTACAATTTTTTCGATACTACCGCTCTCATTTGAAACAATTCTCCCATAATTTGCAGGATTATCCAGAATGGTTGTCATTACAGTCAATGCTGCTGAACTCGCCAGATGCCCATCGAGCATCTCTTGCAAAGTCTGTTGTTTAACCAGCGGTGTGTCCCCACAAATTATCAGAGCTGTCCCCTGCTTGCCTGCCAATACCTTTTCTGCAGTAAGCACTGCATGACCAGTCCCCAATTGCTCATGCTGACGAACAAAAGTGGTGTCATAAGGCGCCAAAACCTCTTCAACATGTTCGGCCTGATGCCCAGTAATCACAACCGTTTCCTCAACGCTAAGGGTTTGCAGTGCATCAAGAACATGAAATATCATCGGCTCAAAAAAGGTTTCATGCAAAACCTTAGCTTTTGACGACTTCATTCGAGTACCCTTGCCGGCTGCAAGGACAATGGCATATATGCTATCTCTTTGGGCAACCATGGTTACATAATCTCCACTTTAAACATAAACTATTTTACTTTTTTTGCTGCATAGCTGCAATCATATTTAAAGCAGAACCAGCCTTAAACCATTCAATTTGCTGATCAGACAGCGAATGGTTCGCCTTAAACTTCTCAGTAGATCCATCTCTATGTTTCACAGTAATGGTCAGATGACTTCCTGGAACAAGCTCAGTGATTCCTGAAATGGTGATTCGGTCTTCAGATGTTATTCGTTCATAATCTCCAGGGTCAGCAAAGGTCATGGGCAAAACCCCTTGCTTCTTTAAATTTGTTTCATGAATTCGCGCAAAACTACGCACGAGAACTGCCTTAGCCCCAAGGTGTCTTGGCTCCATTGCAGCATGTTCACGGCTCGACCCTTCTCCATAGTTTTCATCTCCTACAGAAATCCAGCCAATCCCTTTTGCTTTATATTCACGAGCCAATTCAGAAAGAGCTCTGTTTCTCTCTCCATTGAGCACATTAAACCCCTTGCCAACCTGATCAGAAAAGGCATTGGTTGCCCCAATAAACATATTGTCAGAAATATTGTCTAAATGTCCCCTGAATTTAAGCCATGGACCAGCCGGCGAAATATGATCTGTTGTACACTTGCCTACCGCTTTTAATAGAATAGCCAAATCCTCAAAATCATTACCATCCCATGGAGCAAATGGTTCTAAAAGCTGCAAACGTTTGCTGTCCGGACTCACTACAACTTCAACAGAAGCAGGGTCATTTGAAGGATCTTCATAGGCATTATTGCCCTCTGCAAAACCGGCAGCTGGCAGGTCATCTGCTGAGGGAGGTAAAAGTTCTACACCGTCAATCAAATCTCGAGCTGGATCAAAGGTTAATTTTCCTGCAAGGGCCATGGCCGTGACCGTTTCCGGACTTCCTATAAAAGCCAATGTCTCAGGATTTCCATCAGCCCGACTTCTAAAATTTCTATTAAAAGTCGTTATAATTGAATTTTTTGCCACCTCTGTAAAATCCTGCCTATGCCATTGACCAATACATGGCCCACAGGCATTAGCCAAAACAACAGCCCCTATTGCGCGTAACGGATCAAGCAATCCATCACGCTCAACTGTTGCACGCACCTGAGCAGAGCCTGGACTAATAAACAGCTTACTCTTAGCCTTAAGTCCATTATCTAAAGCCTGCTTTGCAACATTGGAAGCCCGACCTATATCTTCATAAGAGGAGTTGGTACAGCTTCCAATCAAACCGACCTTCAACTCCTCAGGATATCCCTCTTTAGCAGCTTCTTCTTGCAGATCAGCAAGCGGTCTTGCCAAATCGGGCGAAAAGGGGCCAACCACATAGGGACCCAATGTATCCAAGTCAATTTCAATAATTTGATCATAATATTCTGTGGGATCCTCATAAACCTCATGATCCGCCGTTAATTCTTCCTTATGACTGACAGCAAGTTCTGCAAGTTCCTGACGCCCGGTCGAATTCAAATAGGCTTCCATTTGCTCATCAAAGGGGAAAACTGAATTAGTGGCCCCAAGCTCTGCCCCCATATTTGTAATTGTAGCCTTGCCTGTACAACTAATCGACGAAGTACCGGGCCCAAAATACTCAACAATTTTCCCCGTTCCACCCTTTACTGTCAGAATGTCAAGCAAACGCAGAATTACATCCTTGGGCGATGCCCATCCCTGTAAACGTCCAGTCAGTTTAACACCAATTTTACCAGGCCAGGAAAGTTCCCAGTCCATGCCAGCCATTACATCAACAGCATCAGCTCCACCAACTCCAATAGAAACCATCCCTAATCCGCCTGCATTGGGGGTATGAGAATCTGTTCCGATCAAAAGACCGCCAGGAAAGGCGTAATTTTCCAAAACTATTTGATGGATAATTCCACTTCCAGGCCCCCAATAACCTATTCCATACTTGCTTGATACAGACTGAAGGAAGGCATACACTTCACTATTTATATCCTTGGCAGTAGGCAGATCTTCGCTTGAGCCAGTCTTAGCTGCAATCAAATGATCACAATGCACTGTGGATGGCACAGCAACCTGACTCCGCCCTGATTGCATGAATTGTAATAGAGCCATTTGAGCCGTGGCATCCTGCATGGCAACCCGATCAGGGTTCAGATACACATATGTCTTCCGGGCTTCAGGCACTTCAGTTAAGTCCTTGGCCAAATGCGAAACAAGAATTTTTTCCGCCAGAGTCAGGGGGCGGTTAAAAAGTTTGCGGGCAGATGCCTGTCTTTCTTGCATGCTTGCATAAACTTTTTTTATCATATCAAAATCACGAATCATTTGATTTTCTCCTTATACTAATGTATTCGAAACCACTATCCCAACTCATCATGCCAGGAAGCAGTCTTACTCTTTTTTATTCCTTTCCATAAAAAACATTAAAATAATTACTAAGGTACTAAAATTAAAGGATCTCACTCATTCTCATCACACTTTCAAAAAACACAGAATATTAGCAATTTCACGCTTGAATAACAAGAAAAAACAATGGAAGACAACCATGCGTCCCCTCTTTACAATTAAATAGCTTTACGATAAACAGTGAGCATGGATATTACTGGAATAAACAGTTTTTTTGTTTTTGGACTATTAGCTGGATTCAGCCATTGTATTGGGATGTGTAACCCTTTTATCCTCTATGTTTCTAGCCGCTTCCCCCCTAAAGATATGCAATCGAAGGCCCATGCACTTTTACCGCATCTCTCTTATAACCTTGGTAGAATAATAACCTACACATCTCTTGGCGTTTTTTGTGGTATAGTTGGCAAAATTAGCGATGATATCATGCAGTTCCAGGGGGTCGCAGCTCTTGCAGCAGGTGCATTCCTATTTATTTATGGTTTCCTTGGTTTAACTGGCAAGAATGTTCTAAAAAAAATTGAAAGCGCAACGTTCACAAGATACTTTACAGAAGGAATAAAAACTATCCAACCCAAAAGTCCATTTGTAGTCGGCATCGCTTTGGGTTTCTTGCCATGCGGCTTGGTCTATGGAGCCTTAGCTGGAGCGCTCGCGTTGAGCCACCCCTTAGCCGGCGGCCTTGCCATGGCACAATTTGGACTTGGCACTGGCGTAGCGATGCTCAGCGCTTCATTCTTTTCAAACTTCCTAGTCGAAAAAAGAGGCTTTTTGAAAAAACTTTCTATGTTCTTTTTAATGGGAATGGGTGGTTACTTTATGCTTCGTGTTTTCTGGTGATAAAAATAGATAGAAGGGCATGACTCCATCAAAGCCAATTTAAAACATAATCCGTCAAATTATCTGGTCAGATACTTCACCCATCTTTTATTCAATACCTCAATATTTTCAATCCGGCCATATTCAGAATTAAGAGCATTCTCAAAAGAATTAAACCGCGTTAAGGCACGACAAAAACGAGTAAACCGAGTTTTTCCTAACTCATTAATCATAAAATGAACAACACTTGCAGACTCGGCGTAAAACAGATCAACCTCCTCTCTTGTCAGATTACGTTTACGGCGTAATTTCGACAAATCAGTTAACGGCACAAAAGATCCATCTTTGATCGCCTTACGAATCACTTCGTGAGCTCCCCACCGTTTGGCCTTTTCATTATACATTGCAACCCCTTCTTCAAACCATAACGGTAGACGAACCTGAAACCCCACAAATTCCCGAAAAATAATATGTGCTAACTCATGCGGCAATACAGAGTCGAAGAAACCATGCGCAGCAGGAAAAGTCCGGATAACTTTATCTTGCGGAGAAGCTACCCCATGCGACCATTTAGCAAATTTACCTTCTTCTCTGTAATTTTCAGCACTATCGTAAATATATATCTTGGCACGGTCATCCCACGTCCAACTTTTATAACGATTAATACCAAAACTTTTTGCAATTTTGACGTAATACTCTTCTGCACTTTCTTCAACTGTCTGCACGAAGTCAAGTGGAGCTTTTTTGTAATAAACAATAAAATGAGTTCTTTTAAACTCTTGCCAATCACCCTTTTTTGCTGCGGCAGAAACAGAG
>PJEL010004589.1_pt1 | contig 11315 bp, 9 predicted proteins | sample 1853271 | NCBI WGS metagenome assembly PJEL01 (sample SAMN08108733, study PRJNA415343) | Invertebrate metagenome, whole genome shotgun sequencing project. | host: Globobulimina | place: Sweden: Gullmar Fjord | collected 2015-08 | reverse complement strand
CGTCAGGACCTTAATGTCCCGGTTAAAGACGGAAAGGTTACGAGTGATAAGCGCATTCTGGCCTCACTTCCCACGATCAAGAGCGCCCTTGGTGCCGGAGCAAAGGTAATGGTAATGTCTCATCTCGGCAGGCCGACTGAAGGGGAGTATGATCCTCAATTCTCTCTTGTTCCTGTGGCTGAACGGATATCGGAGTTGCTGGGACAAAAAGTTGAGCTTGTAAAAGACTGGCTGGATGGTGTGGAACTTGCTGACGGTGAGATAGCCGTATTTGAGAACGTCCGCTTTAATAAGGGTGAAAAGAAAAACGATGATGATCTTTCAAAAAAAATGGCTGCCCTGTGTGATGTATACGTTATGGATGCGTTTGGTACGGCCCATCGTGCCCAGGCTTCGACACATGGTGTAGCCAAATACGCACCTGTTGCATGCGCAGGTCCTCTGCTGACAGGTGAACTGGATGCACTGGGCAAGGCCCTTGATAAACCGGCCCGCCCCATGCTGGCGATAGTAGGCGGTTCAAAGGTTTCGACTAAACTGCCTGTCCTGGATTCATTGTCAAAGATTGTAGACCAGCTTATTGTGGGCGGCGGCATTGCCAATACCTTCATCGCTGCAGCCGGTAATAAAGTAGGTAAATCATTATATGAGGAAGACCTTATTGATGAGGCCAGGAGGCTGAAACAGAATGCCATTGACCGGGGAGGTGATATTCCTGTGCCGACTGACATTGTGTGCGGAAAAGAATTTTCAGAAACAACCCCTGCTTCACTTAAGAACGTGGACAGTGTTGAGGATGACGATATGATCTTTGATGTAGGGCCGGAAACATCCAGGAAGTTTGCTGATATGCTCAGGAAAGCGGGAACCATCATATGGAACGGGCCTGTCGGGGTATTCGAGTTTGATCAGTTCGGAGAAGGAACAAAGGCACTCTCAATGGCCATTGCTGAAAGCCCTGCTTTTTCAATAGCCGGCGGCGGAGATACGCTTGCGGCAATAGACAAATACGGCATAACGGACAAGGTCTCATATATTTCAACCGGCGGCGGCGCCTTCCTGGAATTTCTTGAAGGCAAAAAACTTCCGGCAGTGGAAATACTTGAAGAGCGGGTGAAAGGTTAAAGAAGTGAGAAAGCGGATAAGCCTGTAAGCGGGTAAGATTAATAAAGGGGCAGGTAAATTCTGCCCCTTTATTTATTAGTGGTAGTTTTTGTTCGATTGATTAATGGGTGCGCTTCCGCAAAATTCCATATAAACAGCTTTAAAATATCGCAGATTAAATTTCACTCAGAATACAAGATTATAGATTTTAATTAACAAGATAAAGCTTTCTGTTTATCTTGAAATCTAATAATTATTAGGTTCATTTATATATATAATAAAATTATTAAATAGATAAGTTTAATATTCTATGGTAGAAATTAATAAAGAGGATTTTCCCTTATAACTATTAGAAAAGCACATTTTACTTCATAAATATATGTCTATGGCATTAGTTTAAGGGAAATATAAGATATGAATTTATTTGCATTAGCAAGCTTATCTGTAGGAATCTCCTGCTTTATCTTATCTGCATTAACGTTATTTTTTGGCAAAACAAAACTTCACCGTCTCCTGCTTTTTTTTAATATCGCTGTGGCTGCCTGGGGCATTGGCTCTTTCTTTGCCGGAATTGCAGCTACTGAATCTGATGCGATTTTTGGTTGGAAGTTAGCTCATTTAGGGGGCTTTTTTGTCGGGGCTTTATTTTATCACATGGTATGTGTATTTTGTGAAATCCAGCGAAAGAGATTACTTTATTTTGCATATTTGCAGGCACTCATATTTAATATACTGAGCTTTGGTACAAAACATATTTTCACTGAAACCAGATTCGTCTTTGGTATATATTATAACGAAGCAACTCCTCTATTTATTTTAGGACTTCTGTCTTATCTCCTTTTAATATTTTTAAGCTTCTACGAACTCTTCAGGCTTCTCCCCGGAACGCAAGGTTACAAACGTACGCAAACGCTGTATATGATTTTTGGTTTTATGATTGGTTTTATAGGCGGAACTTCTACGTTCTTACCGGAGTTTCGAATAGATATACTTTATCCGGTCGGCAATTTTGGTATAACGTTGTATGTTATTGTTATCACCTATGCCATTCTTCGCTATCGCATTATAGACATACATCTTATATTCAAGAAAAGTTTGGTATATTCGATTTCAGCCGGAATATTAACCAGCCTTTTTATCCTGCTTGTCCTTATTATGACTGAAGTATTTTCTGATTTTGTCGGTTCCGAATCTTTTGCAATTACTATCATTTCCGCACTTATCATCGCCTTTCTCTTTAATCCTCTTAAAAACAGGACTCAATTATTTATAGATAAAGTGTTTTACAAAACAACATATGACTATTACAACGTAATACAGAAAGTAAGCCGTGAACTTGCTGCAACAATTGATATAAACTATGTTTATAAAATTATCGTTGAAACAGTTTTCACAACTTTAAAACTGAAAACAGTTCATCTTTTATCAGCAAAAAACAATCGTTTTGAATCGGTACATTTCAGACTCTTCTCAGATAAACCTCACAATGAAAATATAATGCATACTCATAAGATTGACTCAGATTCACAACTTATCAAGCTGCTCGGTAACAAAGATGAGATTCTTTTCAAAGAAGAAATGCAGATGAAAGCAGGGCAGGATAAGGAAAATATTATAGCAGAAGAATTAAAGCCTTTTATGGGGGAAGTGATATCTCCGATTATTATAGACAATGAATTGACCTTTTTATTGATACTCGGAGAAAAGCTGTCTGGTGACATTTTCTATGACGAAGATATTCAACTATTAAGCACAATAACAAATCAGAGCGCCATTGCCTTGAAGAATGCTAAGCTGTACGAAAACTCAGAGAAACAAGTTATCCAGCTACAGCAGGCGGAAAAAGAATTAAAAAAACACAGGGATCACCTTCATGAGCTGGTCAAGGAGCAAACAGCTGAACTATTAAGAACCAACGAACAACTCCAAAATGAAATTGGCGAGCATATAATTGCTGAAGAGAAAAAGACCCATCTTCTTAAAGAAGTAGAATATATTAATCAAGAATTAAGAGACTTCATCTATATAGCCTCACACGATCTTAAATCACCGCTTCGTGCAATTGGTACACTTGCAAACTGGATAGCCACCGATTACTCAGACAAGTTAGATAAAGATGGCAAAGAGCAGTTGGATTTACTTGTCAAGAGGGTAAATAAAATGCATGACCTAATTGACGGCATTCTGAAGTATTCAAAAATTGAGCATGTCAGAGAGGAGAATGTAAAAGTAAATATAAATGAGTTATTGAAAGAAGTTATAGACATGATTGATCTGCCGGAGAATACTAAAATCACAGTTGAAAATGAATTGCCCTCATTATTATGCGAAAAGACCCGTATTATGGAAGTCTTCCAGAATTTAATAAGTAATGCTGTTGGATATATGGATAAACCCGAAGGACTTATTAAGATTGCTTGTATCGAAGATTATGGTTATTGGAAGTTCAGTGTTTCAGATAACGGACCGGGAATTGAAGAGAAATATTTTGAAAAGATTTTCAAGATATTTCAGACCTTATCACCTCCGGATAAACAAGGAAACACGGGAGTGGGACTTACAATTGTGAAAAAGATTATTAAGACGCATGGAGGGGATGTCTGGGTTGAGTCTGAAGTCGGTCAAGGAAGTACATTCTTTTTTACGCTGCCTGAAAATCAAAAAATCCAATAAATCATAAAGAGCTTGGAGATTTATGATTTTTCCTGTTATCAATCACTACTAAAATACCGTTCTCGACTTTTAAAGGAATGTGAATTGCTGCCAACAATCTTCCCCAATATCCGCGCTTCCGAACTTCCCCGCTCTAAAATCTGTAACTAAGTCCAACCCCGATAACAGGATAATACTCATACTGATCAAGGTCATCCTGCAGTTTGTCCTCTTCTGCCTGTACATCACTCTGAAAGGCCTGATTACTTGCAATTGGTCCGTTGGCTGAGAGCTCAATATCCGGGCTGCCCTGATACATAATTCCGAGATCAACAAGGAGGCCGAAGCGGTTGTTCTTTCCAAAAGATGTGTCCCAGCCGATTCCGATATATGGCACTATTTCATTGAATGTAACTTTTCCTTCAAGAGTTCCTACATTAGAAGCACTATATGTTGTATCGCCGATCTCATAAGAAAGTGATGGTGCTGCAGTAATATCAATATGGTTGTCGTTGTACATAGCTCCACCGCTGATTCTGAAGAGCCCTTTGAACGGGTGCCAGTTCAGAATTGCGGACACAGTCATCAGGTTCAGGTCTACGTCATAATCAATATTGTCTATTGTCGCAGAATACTCACCGGTGAAATAATTTACTCCGACTCTGCCCCCTGTAGCATCGCTGAACGTTTTTTCAGCCTCTATGCCGCCGCCGAGTGTGCTTACCTTGAAAGAGACTGAACCGCCCTGAGTATAGCCCGTAGAAGAAAAAACCAAAAGTACTAATGAAATAATTACAATAAGCTTATTGATCATTTATCCCCTCCTTTTTTAAGTTTATATCTAAATAAGTCTAACATAAAGAGGGGAATAAGCTCCAAAGATACTCATGCCGTATGACTGTTAACATCAGTGTGCTATGGCGTTACGGTGCTGAGGGTGTGTATAATTTAAGATTAATAATGGTGAGGATAAATTTATATTTCAAAGAAGGATGCTGGCTGTGTGATCATGCCGAAGAAATGCTGAATGGTCTAAAGGTGAGGCATGGTATTGCCATTAAGAAGATTAACATAGAATCGGACGATGAACTTTACGAACTCTACAGGTTTGATATCCCGGTTTTTGAGTTTAATGACGGTACGACTCTGAACGGGAGAATAAAGAAGAAAGACCTGTTAAAGAAGCTTGAAGCTAACAGTGAATGAAATGGACCGTTCCAATGGTTTAAACTGCTGGAACGGTTGGAACTATTTATAATGCTCCAGGTTAACAACTTAGAAAAATCTTACGGACAACAGGTCATTTTTAATAATGTCAGTTTTGTGCTCAATCCGGGTGAGCGTGTGGGACTTGTCGGGAGGAATGGTCAGGGGAAGACTTCTCTTCTGAGGATGATAATCAGCAGGGAGCACCCTGACTCAGGAAGTATTAATGTGCCGGATGGATACAGGGCAGGGCACCTTTCTCAGCATATCAGCTTTACAGAGGATTCGGTAATCAAAGAGGCATGTCTTAGTCTTGCTTCTGATGAGGATGGAAGGGATGAGACATATAAAGCAGAGACTATCCTTATTGGGCTGGGATTTACCACGGATGATTTTCATATCAGTCCGATGGAGCTGTCAGGAGGGTTCCAGGTTCGGCTTAACCTTGCAAAAGTACTGATTTCCGGTCCAAACCTTCTTCTCCTGGACGAGCCAACGAACTATCTTGATATCGTGTCAATGCGCTGGCTTGCCGGTTTTTTGCGCGGCTGGCAGAATGAACTTATTATCATTACCCATGACCGCAGTTTTATGGACAGTGTTACGACACATACTATGGCAATCCACCGCTGCAGGGTCAGGAAAGTTGCCGGACCAACAGACAAGATATATCAACAGCTTTTGCAGGAAGAGGAAATATACGAACAGACAAGAATTAATGATGAAAAGAAACGAAACGAGGTCGAGCAGTTTATCAACCGTTTCAGGGCAAAGGCAACCAAGGCCAGGGCTGTACAGTCGAGGATAAAGACACTGCAGAAAAAAGAACGACTGGAGAAACTGTCAGATATAAGGAACCTTGAGTTTACATTCAATTCAGCACCTTTTACAGGTAAGCAGCTGATGGAGGTAAGTGACCTCTCCTTTGGTTTTGGACCTGACATGCCGGACCTGATTAAAGAGTTAAGCTTTTATGTCGGGAAGGAGGACCGGATTGCCATTGTAGGTAAAAACGGGAAGGGAAAGACAACGCTACTTAATTTGCTGGCTGGCGAGTTTTTTCCTTCTGAAGGGACTGTCCGCAGTCATACCTATCTGAAGCTTGCTTACTTCGGGCAGACAAACATAGATCGGCTCAATCCGCAGAAAACAGTGGAGCAGGAAGTAATGGATGTACACCCGGATAATAGCAGGGGGGCTGCCCGTAAAATCTGCGGTTCAATGATGTTCTCCGGCGACCTGGCATTAAAAAAAATAAGCGTGCTTTCCGGCGGTGAGAGGAGCCGTGTGCTGCTGGGTAAACTGCTTGTAAGCCCTGCAAATATGCTGCTGCTTGACGAACCTACTAACCACCTTGATATGGAATCGACAGAGTCGCTTCTTGAGGCGATTGATGAATTCAGGGGTGCCGTGGTTATCGTGACTCATAGTGAAATGATCCTCCATGCACTGGCAACACGGCTTATTGTTTTTGATAACGGGAAGGTAACGCTTTTTGATGGAACATACCAGGATTTCCTTGACCGCGTAGGATGGGAAAGCGAAAATGCTGCTGCCGGATCCGGGACTGCTGAGATCTCATCAGCAAAACAACCGGTAAACAAGAAACATCTTAAACGTATTAAGGCTGAATTAATTAATGAGAGATCAAGGACATTGAGAGCCCTGCAGGAGAAGATTGATGCTGTCGAAAATGAAATAATGAGTCATGAAGAAGATACTGAGAAGAATAATGCTGAACTCATTGAAGCGTCTGTCTCGGGAAATGGAGAAGAGATCAAAAGACTTTCAAAGGCCATTCACAGTTCAAAGCTGAAGATAGAAAGTTTGTTTTCTGAACTGGAAGAGCTGCATGAAGAGCATGACAGCAGGGCTAAGGAGTTTGAGGAGAGGTTTAATGCGTAGGGGCAGGCGTAAGGCATGCCCCTACAGATATATTGATTGTTTGAAAATATTATTTATTAACTAAGGCACTTGCAAACTCTGTATCCAAGCTTATTTTTTTGACGAGCTTACTCAATGCGCCACTAAGGACACGGTCAAGTATAGAAGTTTCGGGATTCATAGATCTGACCTCATTGTTTCTAGCATTATAAGGGCCGAGCAGTGTAGATTTACCGTTGCCGGCATTCACAACTTCTACCACGACTTGTATTTCCCCAATAACATCCCACTCACCGGGTGTTACATCAGTTTTAAGCCAGAAGGTCTGAATCTTTCCCTTAATAGAGAGGTCTTCATTATCCTCGACAACACTCTGCCCGTTTTTGATTAACTCTGCCCTTAGTGAATCAATGATTACTTCGGAAACAGGACGCATTGACATGACATCGAGTTTCTGGGACTCTACTCTCAACTGTCTTTCACCGACAAGTGTGGATTCCGGGCTTCCTTTGCGGTTATCTTCAAAGCTCAACAGTCTTATTTTGATTGGGGAGATAGAAGCTAAAAGGTTTTCAGGGTTGGATAACGGTCTGTATTTTAATTGAAGGGCTGTTTCACAACCCAGGGTGAAAGTTGATATGGTTATCAGGATAATCAGAAATCGTATTTTTGATTTAATATGCATTTTCCCTCCTCCTGTTATTCAAATTGTGACTTTAGGTTATTGAATTCTTTTTGAAGTGCGTCGTGTTCTTTACGGAGGGCCGCTACTTCTTCTTCGAGTTTTACGATCCTCTCGTTTTCAGCCCTTACCTGCCGGGCTGCGGGTTCTTCCGGTAAAGGTACCGGGGATTCTGTTATATCCGGCTCCCCTGAAAGAAGATGCATGTACCGAGACTCTTTTCTCCCAACCTGGCGGGGCAGCTTTATTGCCATGGGATGTTCCCTGTTCATCAATTCGTCCAGGATTTTTTCTACTTCTCCCAGGTCGTTGAATTTATGTATTCTCTCGGAACGTCCGCGGATCTCCCCGGTAGTCTGCGGCCCGCGCAGCATGAGGATGCATAGAACAGCTGTTTCCCCGCGTGACAGATTTAATTTTTTCATGAACAAATGCCCGTACTTTGGGACGCGGCTGTCTGCCTTGTATATTTTTTCTGAGAGCCCTTTATCCTGAAGGCTGTCCAGCCCGCGTACTACAGATGTCTCTTCATATGAAACCACGGGATTGCGATTGGACTTCTGATTACAGGCGTTGACCAGTGAGTTCAGAGTCAGGGGATAATAATCAGGAGTAGTAGTTTCTTTTTCAATCAGGCAGCCGAGTATTCTAGCTTCGGTCCCGCTCAATACTGTATCCATTCAACTTATTCTCCGGTTTTAATAACGTTCACAATGAATACATATCATATGTTCCTGCCGGGATTATATCAAGCGCTGAATCCATTTTTGTCATGGCAATGTATTCGTGCACATTCTCTCATCAGCATTTTGTTCTTAAGAGTGGGTGCTGCCACGTGATAGCACTTTTGCTTTAACAGATTATTCAAAGCCATTCTTAATATTTCCCGGCTATATTCCTTTGTATGCTTGATGAGCATTCTTTCCCCCTTTGTTTTTTTGAAAAATGCTAATCTTTTCCGACGAGGACCCTGAAGTACATATCCTTTGGATCTACATTAAGGACATTGTACCCTTCGTCTTTTAAACTTCTCGTCACATTTACCAGCGGCTCTCCTTCATCAAGGAAAAACTCTATCTTCTGGCCTCCTTCGAGTTCCTCCATGGCCACCTTTGCCCTTACAAAGTTCATGGGGCAGCTGACTCCTCTAAGGTCAAGGTTTTTCCTGTCCTCCGAAAAGATCTCTTCCAGAGAATTCTCTACGCCTATTCTGTCCATGGTATGTCCGAAGCGTTCTTTTTTTCTCCCGTGTTTGGCATAAAAATCAAAAGCACTTTTTATATATTTTTTAAGCTCATCTTTTGATTCGATCAGGGTCTTTGCCTTTGTGCCAAGCCGTGGTTTCTTCCCCATGGTCCCGCCCAGATAGAGCGTGTATCCGGTTTTCGCGGCTTTCCATGCATTGGAAGAGCAGTTCTTGATGCAGAGGCCGCATAAGATGCATTTGTCCAGGTGCAGGACATAATTATCGTCCCTGCTTTCGAGCGCCCCGGTCGGGCAGATATTCAGGCATAATTTGCAGTTGATGCATTTGTCCTTGTTCCAGTCCGGTAATACTCCGCCCATTATCCCTACATCATTTTCTACGGGTTTGGAGCAGTTATTTGCGCAGCCTGAAATCCCGATCTTGAACTTGTGCGGACCTTCTTTGCGGAAGTAGAGTGCATCCAGTTCTCTGGCAAGCTCTTTTGTATCGATTATCCCGGACGTGCATGTTGCACTGCCGGGACATCCGACGATTCCCCTGCCTCTGGGGCCGCAGGTGCCGAGTGTGACACCGCTTTTTTCGAGCTCTTCACGTGCTTCCTTGAGGTTGTCTGCATGGATGTTATGAATTTCCACTGCCTGGCGTGTTGTGAGGTGGACTTTACCGTCAGCAAATTTCCTTGAAAGATCAGCTACCGCATTCAGCTGTTCCACTGTTAATTCACCCGCTATCGTCCTGAGACGAAAGAGGTAAAGGTCCTTCTGTTTCTGTCCAATTATCCCGGCCCTTTTGAGTTCATCAATGTTCGATTCCATTTTTCTATACCTTCCTTCTTCAGTAAAATTAAAAAACTGTAACAGCTCTTCGAAAACAGGACCCTGAAAGTGCTTCCTGATTTGCTGGGATGTGTTATAGCAACCTGCATGCCATTTTCGAAAGCATTGAAAAACAATCTTTTTTAAGAATTAGAATATATGTGAATTGATTAAAAAATAAACAGGCTATATAATTAATAGACAATTGGTATGAAAATGAAAAAGATATTGCTGCTCACAAAAGACAACTCTCTCCAGAAGGAACTGTCCGCTGTTCTGCCCAAGGGGTATAAGATTTTTAAACGGCAGTCCGTTATTGGCGACAGTTTTATATTTGCAGATATTGATACACTTGGAACCGGAGTTATAAGAGAATACAGTGAAAAAGCATTTGTAATTGCTGTTACAAAAAAGAAGAGGACAGGCGCTGTAATAGAAGCTACAACATTCGGGGCGTATGAAATAGTCCACCGTCCATTCAGAAAAAATATTGTGACACGGATAATTCAGGAACTGGACAGTATTGAAGAAGAGATAAAAGATCATATTAATATTACAAAAGGAGATTTTTCAATAGATCCGACCTGTGCCATTGTCGGACATTCCACGCTTATCATGGATGTATGCAAGAGACTGGCACGTCTGGCACGGGTAGAGATGCCTGTGCTGATAACGGGTGAGACAGGGACTGGGAAGGAACTGATCGCTGAATCCATTACTCAGCTTTCACAGCGTTTCGGGAAACCGTTTGTGGTGATCAATTGTGCGGCGATCCCTGATACCATGCTTGAATCCGAACTGTTCGGATTTGAGAAAGGGGCATTTACAGGGGCGCTCTCCCCAAAAGAGGGTTTCTTGAAGATAGCTGATGAGGGGTGCGTATTTTTTGACGAGATCGGGGAGCTGCCGCTCTTACTTCAGGGGAAACTGCTGCGCTTTATCCAGACCCAGACTTTTTACCCATTGGGAAGCACTAACGAGGTCCAGGTAAATGTGCGCGTCATATCCGCAACAAACAGGGACCTGCCAAAGATGGTGCGTGAGGGACAATTCAGGGAAGACCTGTATCACCGGCTAAGCGTTGCAACCGTTCATGTGCCGCCGCTCCGTGAGCGTAAAAAGGACATTTTCCCGCTTGTGCAGTTTTTTGTTTACAGATACAGGCATATGACGACGGAAGCCATCAAAGGCATTAGCAGTGCATTTCTTGACAAAATGTATTCCTATGACTGGCCAGGCAACGTCCGTGAACTTGAAAACTCCATCCGTTCGGCTGTTGCGTTGAGGAAAACAGATTATCTTACGACTTATGAGCTTATGGATCTCGGCAGTGATACGAGCGGAATCAAAGGAGAAGGTTTTTCCGAAACGGTTGCATCTGCGCTGATACCTTTTTTAAAAGAATTGCTTGATAGAAAAGAGGCAGACATCAATAAGAAAATACATGATGAGGTTGACAGGCATATTTTTGAGTATATGATGTCGTATACGAAGGATAACCTCTCGGAAGCTTCGAGGATACTTGGGATTAATCGGTTGACGCTCAGGAAAAAACTTGGAATGTGAGAATAAATTAACAATTAGCAGCGATATAATCTATATCTCTTGCGACTTTATCAATAAAAATATTCACTATTTGAGTATCAAACTGAGAGCCGGCATTGCTGCATATATATTCGAACACTCTATCTTTTGGCCACGAAGGTGAATATGGCCGATCTGAAATTAAGGCATCCCATACATCCGCTATTGCGAATATTCTTGC
>PJEL010004588.1_pt1 | contig 11318 bp, 16 predicted proteins | sample 1853271 | NCBI WGS metagenome assembly PJEL01 (sample SAMN08108733, study PRJNA415343) | Invertebrate metagenome, whole genome shotgun sequencing project. | host: Globobulimina | place: Sweden: Gullmar Fjord | collected 2015-08 | reverse complement strand
GATTCCCTTATGTTTGTATCTGACCTTAATAAGGCGATTGTTACCCACTTCGTCAAGCAGGCCAGCGCAGGCAATGTGGATTCCTTTGGGATAATCAATCAGGAAAAAGTTATCATTCCAAAGGGTGTTGGCGGTCAGGCCATGGGGAAACTTTTGAAGCCTGGGGATCCTGTGGCTGATCTCGATAAGGATGGCGAGATAGTCGAGATTCCAAACAATACGGATATGTCAAAGTCTCAGGATGAAATTTTAAAGGATGTTGGTAAATAATGCATTGGCTACTTGCACATTTTATAGGTGATTATATTATCCAATCCGATTGGATGGCAGCGAATAAAAAAAAGAGCCAAGTTGCGTGTGCTATTCATTCCAATACTTATTTGATCCCTTTTTTGTTCTGTGGTCTTCTCTGGTGGCAAGTTCTTTTAATCGGTATTCAGCATCATATTCAAGATAACAGTAATTTTGTTATTTGGTTTATGAATAAATCCGGGAGCAAGAATTTCACCAAAGCACCAATGGCCCCATGGTCAATTATTGTGGTTGATAATATCTTTCATGTTATTTGGATTACATTTGTCATTTGGTTGGGGGTTCTGGTATGATTAACCAATTCACAGGCCTATCACACCCCTTTGACATTGTCGCCATTATCTGTTTTATTCTTATGGTCGTATTATATGGGATTAGTATTCTTATGGTCGCATTGTATTGGATCAGAGGGATTTTCTATCTTTTGGGTAAGCAAAACAATGATTGAACGCCCAATATCAGCAAAACTAAATCAATACCGGGATACAGTTAGCCTGTTCTTTGAGAATAGAGAATCAGGCGAATTCTATACCCGGGCTGCGGTTGCCTGGCCAGAAGGAACGGAGCCGGGCTTTGCTGTTTTGGGTGCCCAGGACATAAAAACTAAACTGATCTGGGTCTTTGAGGGTTACGAATTCTTTTCTGTTGCTCCGGTCTTCCAGCAGGATAAAAAGACATTCAAAGGGCTTGCGGAATTCTTGTCGCTTATCTGGGCAACATATTGCTGCCGCACTCTGTATTGGAGACAATCAAACGATGTCCACCAAAGATACGCTTTAAAGTGTTGGGACTTACCTGCCATTCAACCAAAACCGGAATTTATTAAGACTCCATACACCGAAGAAATCACGGCGGAGAACCTTTTAAAGGAGATGGCCGCAAGAGGCGAGTTTAAGGCCAGCAAACAGGGTGAGCTATACCAGAACATTAACGATCCTGAAAAACCTTTGTCAAAGCATGCTTTGGTTTGTTTGCTTGCGGGGTTTGAATATTTGCCCTGGGTAAATGTTGAGGAACGTATGGTATTTAATGAGTATATTTTATAAGGAAACATTAAAATGACACATACATTAAAGATCGAGCCAGCCGTTGAGCCAGAGCTAAGGCACAAGATTCAGGATCTTTTAAAAAAAGAAGGCTTCTCTGTCCATGGCGGCGGCACTTGTCTTGTTGGGCAAAGCTGTAGCGATATAACTTTTTCTAAGAAAGAAGAGATTTCTATCACGAGTGATGATGTAGCTGGTTTGAGTGACATAGGATTGTAAAACAAGGATACAAATGCCAAATAAAAAAGACCTAATAGCCAAAGCCCTAAGTAACAAACTCGGAAAACAGACCTTTTCAAGCACAAATAAAACAATCCCATCGGTTCAGCAGCGGACCCGGGAGATAATTGACGGGTTAAAGGGGAAAAAGTAATGCCAAAATTAGTGGACATGAAGATACCTAAGAAGACTAAAGCCGAGATGAAGAAAGAGCATTCTATTGGGTATTATGGTGAAGATGACCGGTATCCGTATGGGCTCAAGCTGCGGTTTGAAGCTGATCAGATTGATAAGATCCCTGCCCTTAAGACCGTAAACGCAGGCGATATGGTCAACATTGCAGCTATGGGCAAAGTAACTGAAGTCCGGGTCACCGACAAAGATAAGGGTAAAAACCGTCATTCTGTTGAAATTCAAATTCAATCAATTGGCATTCCGGACGGTAAGAATTTTAAGGATGCTTTTAAAGAGGCTTCCACCAAAAAATAAGGAGCAAAGCATGAACATTTCCGACGAAAAGAGAGTATTGAAAGCCGTTGATAGGCTGGAGAAGGAATGGGCAATAACTGATGCTAAAACCAAAAAGAAGATCAAGCCCGGTAAGCCTCCAAAGAAAAAGAGAGACCTGACCCCGATTGAGATCAAAACGGCAAAGAAGGAAAAGATCGTCAAGGAAGCCGACAAAAAAAGACTTGCCGACAACCAAGAAAAGATTGCTGCGACAAAGGATTAATCCATGCCCATCATCCAAACAGGTTTAGCCACTTACCTTGCTACCATGTACGATGAGTGGAAACTTAATAATGTAACCTTCGAAAGGAAGTGCCAACGGAATTTAGAAGCAATTAAGGGTATTGACGGGAACAAAAGGTTGTGGAAAGAAGGCGAAGGTGAAGATTGGAGGTCAACGACTTTTATCAAGCTGATAAAGGCCAAGGTCTTTATTGCTCATTCCATTATTATTGATGTTTACCTGCAGGGTGGGTTGGTTCCCTTTACGCTCAACTATTCACCTTTTGAAGAGGCGAGGCGTGAAGAACAGGGCGAGACTGAAAACTCTGATACAATTATTCAGGATATGATCGATAAAATACAGGAACAACTCTCAGAGCGCCGGGCAGATAAAGAATACCTGAAAAAGATTCTATCCCTTGCTTATTATGGCCAGGCCTACTCTAAATACAATATCAAAGACATTGTAAAGTCTGGATATATTCCTTCAATTGGTCAAGACAATAAAGGTAACCCGGTTGAAATGCCTGAATTCCCTGAGTATGTGACATCAAAAAAGATGGTTCCAGGACATGAATATCGCAGCGTTTGGGTTATCATAAGTGACCCTGAAGGTGAAGACCTGCAAAAAAACCGAGGCACATTTGAAAAGGAATTAATTTCCCCGTTTGATTTGAGGCAAAAAAAAGGTGGTAAGTTTTATATTGACGAAGCCATTGACGAAGCTATAAGCGAGTCCGTAAAAGGTGACACGGTAGCAGATCAAGAAACTCTTAAACCCGGGATGCGAGAAATCCATTACCGGAAAGCGACAGTTATAAGTAGGGAGTTTTGGGGTAGGGTGCCCAGGAACCTTGCCGAAGAATTTGAAAAAGATAATCTTGGCGAAGATATCACAACCACTTTTAATCCAGACATGGAAGATAACCTTGGAGATGAGGTGGAAGTCCTTGTAGAAATGGCAGACGATACAGTCATTCGTTATGTCAGAAGAGAAATAGGAGACCGTCGGCCTTATAAAAAATGTCTTTGGGAGGAAGCCCTTGATGAGAATGATGGCGTTTCAATTGCTGACAATATGGAAGATATCCAGACAACACTAAACGGGATGCAAAGAACTTTTGAAGATAATAAAAAGTTATCCGCTAATGTTATACTTGGAACGAAAAAAAGGTTCTTAGCTCCCGGGTTTGATGGAAAGATCAAACCCGGAATGGAAATTGAATGTACCGAATCATGCCCGGATGTCAGAGCAGCTATAATGCCTGTCGTCATTCCAGATGTTGGTGAAACCATGTTGAGCGGTATCGCCTTAGTTGAAAAATGGGGTGATGTGGTTTCCCAGGTTCCGACAATTGCCCAGGGCTTTAGCCTTGCCAAGCATAAACCGGACACATTGGGCGAACTCCAAATCCAAATGGAAAACCTTGGTAAATATTTTGGTATGGTTATCCGAAACATTGACGAAGCCTTTGGAGAACCTGAAATAACAGATCTTTATGATTACAATATGCGGGATCAAACTTACCCAGGTAAAAAAAGTGATATGAAAGTCACGGCTACCGGGTTCACTTCCTTCCATAATAAAATAGTTGTCGTGCAGAAATTAAGGGAGTTGCTTGCAGCGGCATTGCAGGATAAATCGGGGTTGCTTTTAAGAGAAATCAAGATTAGGCCCCACTTGGAAGAAATTTACAAAAATGTTGATGTTGATGTAAATAAGTTTCTGAAGTCCGAAGTTGAAAAAAAGCAGGATACCGAGGAAGCGGCAAGCGCCCAGGCTCAGGCAGAGGAAAGAGTTAGGCAGGAAAAAGCAGCAGACGCAGCCGTAGAAGAAGCAGGCAAAGAGGCAGATTTCCAGCGCGATATGATCCAAGATCAAGCAAAGGCGGCCATAGAATGATGCCGGATACAGAAGAAAGGAAACACCAGTTAATATCACAGGTAAAGGTACTTGAGCACGGCATTGCTCTCTTTAATCATATTGGTGATCGGATAACTATTATCAATGAGAAACCAAAGAAAATAAATACAGAAGACATAAAATCAGATTTAAGGTATAACATAGGATATATAGATGCTTTGGAATGGGTTTTGAAACAACCTGAAGAAGCTCAAGAAATTTTAAATAACGCAGAAGGAGTCTAAAGATGAAAAAGTTAATCGGGTTGTTTATGAGTTTAGTATTTATGGCTCTTATTTTTACAGGCTTTGCTTATGCAGATCCCTATTCTCAGAGATCACATGAGTGGAGAGACAAACAGACATTTGCGAAAAATGCAGAGCTTTCAAAAGGTAGCTATCTAACTGGGTTCGCTCTTAAAGTGGCAACAAAAGCAATGGTTGATTTAACAGATTGGACACTAAACGCCGCTGAATCTATTTGTAATTTTCTGAGTGTTACCGCAAGTGGAAGCGAGGGTGCTATTATTGCACCAGACATAGCAGGTCGTTATTATATTCTAAGGAATGCTGCTGACGAATCCGTAACTATAAAGATATCAGGAGGAACTGGGGTAGCGGTGGCAACCGGGAAAACAGCGACTGTAATACACAATGGAACCGACTATGTGAGAATAACAGCGGATGCAACCCATTAATAAATATTTAGCAATATTTGGGCTATTTTTAGTCTCTTTAACGGCATGGGGATCAAATATCTATGGATCTCAAGCTTATATGCTTGCTGTTTTTGGCCTTATTGTTTTGTCCGTAATGGCGGGTGGTATTATCATTCCTGTCTTTGGGTTATATATTTCTTCATGGTATGTATATATTCAAATCGCTGGATCTATTGGATATATACCGAGAGAAACCATTTTACAGGCAGTTGATTCAATGACACTTATCATGTCCGGGTTAGCCATTTATATTTTTGTTAAAAGTGGTCGTATTCCTGTGAAAACCTGGATGAATAGCATATGTGTCCTTGCTGCCGTTTTATCTGTTATTGGGATAATACAATATTATTATGTAGGACAGGTGGCCGCGACTCTTGGATGTAGTAATTTTTTAGCGGCATTTATCGCCATTTCTTCAATATTTTGTTTTAGGAGAAAATGGTGTTTGGTATTGATTCCTATTATCATCTGTTTGTTTCTAACCAAAACGAGTACGGCAATAGCAGCAATGTTTATAGGTAGTGGGTTTTATTTATGGAGATGGAAAGGCGTTTTAATCTCCGTCTCCCCTGCCATTTTATACTGGATTATATTTAAAACCCCACAAACCCTATTAATGAGATTTGATTATTGGAAGGATGCTATATTCAAAATTTCAAACTCATTGGAAACTTTTATTTTTGGTGTCGGCCCTGGTATATTTTGGAAAACAGATAATATGTTGCACAGTGAATATTTATACGCTCTATGGAATTTCGGAATTATCGGAGTTGGTCTTCTTCTGATTTATATTTTCAGTAGGGACACATCAAACAGGTTATTGTTTCCAGCGTTTTTAGTTATCTTAGTTGATGGTGTTGGAAACCATTTAATGCACACAGCCCCAACAGCTATGCTATCTGTAATTGTTTTAGGTCTTAATGATTCACAAAATAAGGAGTCACCAGATGACCGATTTCGGTATGGATGAAAACAGAATTAAATATTATCAAAAAAAGGAACAATAGAATGGCAGATGACAACACAGTCACAGAACACCAAGATACAGAGGACGAAAACAGTTCCACTGATGAAGTAAACTTTTCAGATGCCTTCAACGATGCCGTAGTGGGCGATGATGGCACTGAAACTGACACCACGGATGCCGACATTGAAGCAGCCGAAGCAAAGGCAGCAGAGGACGCTGAATCGGACCAGCAAAAACTTGCTGATAACGAAGGAAAAAATGCTTCTGCCGATGATAAAACCAGTGAAGACGGGAAAGACGGCGACGATAAAAAGTCAGATGACGACTCCCTTTCTGAGGAAGATAAGGTTGCCCTTGACCGAGGCAAGGCAATAATCAAAGGGGAAACCGAAGCCAAAGAGGAAGCCGATAAACAGGCCGAGGAAGAGAAGCAAAGACTTGCCGAGGAAGAGGCTGCCAAGGAAGCCGACAAGGTAAATCCGTTGACTGAAGACCGGGTGAAAACTTTTGTTGGAATGATAGCACCTTCTGAATTGCCGGATACTATTGAGTTAGATGGCGTTGATTACGATGTTAAGAGTTATATGGCTGATAACCCTGAAGCTCAGGTTATCAGCGGTATGGTTACACAGAAAATCCTTGAGAGACTGGTAGAGAACGGTGTAGTCATGACAGCTGCGCAGCACAATGAAAAAATGCAGGATATTGAGGACAGGCTCTATGGTCTTCACTTTGATACTACCGTCATGAGAGCCATTCCTGATGCGATGCAAATTGTTGAAACAAAAGAGTATCAAACCTGGATGGAGAAAGAAGCTACCAAGGAAGATTTAGCCCTTCTTGGTTCTGCTGACCCTGCAGATTATATCCTTGGGCTGAATAGATTCCCAGGTGCCGCCACTGCTTCTGATAAGTCGAAAGTTTCTGACAAATCCAACGATGAGGCTAAAGCAAAGGCAAAAGCTGATAAGGATAAGCACGATTCAATCCATTCCTCAACAATGAGCGCTTCTCATAAAACGGATACTAAGGGTTCCATGGAAAGTGGTAAAAGTGAGTTTAGTAATGCTTTCGCAGAAGCCGAGGCAGATGCAGAGAAGAAAAAATGAAACCCCAAGCCAAAACAACAGAACCGGCATTAGGTAAAGTGGATATGTCATCCGAGATCCGTTGCCCATTTTGTAACAAAAAGCATGCTGATGGACAACACCCGGTTGAGCCTTTAAGGTTCAAGTGTACCAGGTGCGGCAGGTTTTTTGTGGTTGAGAGGATTGAATCATGAAATACAAATTAGATACAGACGTTTTTGATGGTGGGTATATTGCCCAGGAATTATCTAACATGTCAAAAATGCGGTGGTAAGTTTAAATAAAGTAACCAAATAACGCAATCGAGCGTTTTTGATAAAAAGGGAGAGCCATACAAGAGCTCCAAATTTTTAAAAGGAGCAATTGTATGGAAAATCAGAACACCTATGGAGATATTTCTCCAAGGACAGCGGCTTATGCAGCCGTGACACTTCTCAATAGAGGTCAGTACGATCTTGTTATTGAGCGGTTCGGACAGGGTAAGCCTATACCCCGGAAGCATTCCAAGGTAATCAAATTCAGACGGTATGAGAGTTTACCCAGGGCAACAGCACCGTTGGCAGAGGGTGTCCCTCCTGCTGGCCGCAAGCTCGCTAAGACAGACGTTACAGCTACTCTTGAGCAGTACGGAGACATAGTTGAACTGACCGATGTCATCTTTGATACTCATGAGGATAATGTTCTCAATGAAATGATGGGTCTGGCCGGTGAGCAGGCAGCGGAAACCATTGAAGTTGTCAGGATCGCAGTCCTTAAAGCTGGTACCAATGTATTTTATGCAGACGGTGTCGCTTCAAGAGCCCTGGTCAATTCACCTCCCACAAGAAGTGATATGCGCAAAGTTTACAGATACTTCCGTAAGCACAAAGCAAAAACAATCAGTAAAATTGTTAAGGCAACGGCCAAGATTTCCACTGAGCCGGTAGCCCCTGCATTTTTTGCCATGGGCCATACTGACCTGGATGCAGATATCAGAGCAATGAGCGGTTTTATCCCAGTTGAGCAGTATTCCAATTCTGATAAAGCGTTGATGGCAGAAATTGGGAAAGTTGATCAATTCCGGTTTATCCTTACCCCATTGTTTGAACCTTGGGATGAGGCCGGCGTGTCTGGATCAACTTATCTTACTGGTGGAACCACTGGGACAGGGGCTGCAGATGTCTACCCATTGATCGTTGTAGCGATGGACTCTTACGGAATCGTCCCCTTGCAGGGCGAAAACGCTGTAACTCCGATGGTTGTTAATCCAAACAAACCTACTCATTCAAATCCACTGGGCCAGTCTGGATTTGTTTCCTGGAAAACATACCAGACAGCCGTTATCCTGAACCAGAATTGGGTGGCAAGAGTTGAGTGTGCAGCAACGCAGAACCCAACTTAATAGTGAACAGAGGCACATGATGTCCGTTTTTTAAATACTTTTAGGAGAATAGATCAATGAAAACAATAAGTGGAAGTTTTAATGGAACAGGGGCCGCCTTGTATCTCTGCCTTGGCTTTGTTCCTGATTTTGTCGATGTATATAACGCCGAAGGTACTCAAATCCTTCAGGCAAAATGGAACATCGAAATGATGCGCACAGCAGAAATCAGCGAAGGAATACAGCTTTCGGGCGCAGATGTTGCAGCAGCAGCACTAACCGCCGCCGCTGGCATCCTTCCTTATTATGGAAGAGAAACATTGACATCAACCATGGCTGGCACCGTTACATACGGTGAAGGTGTTTACCTCAAACGTGATGACAAAGATTATCGTTACGGTACTGACGGGGATGCGGTCGCTGATGATATCGATACCTGGACCCTGACCAGTGGATATACCGGATATTTCAATGAGGATGTTACCGGTACTTACATTGGCGAAGGTAGTTATATTTGGATTGACGGCCTTAAATATGCCATTCAATCTCTTACAGCAGGCCAAGGCGAAGCAGCCGGAGAGGTCACAATTAGCCATACCGGCATTAAGTCCGGGTTGGTTGAATATATCAGCGGCAAGTATGGATATAAGCCAATGGTCTCAGGAGAAACCACCAAAGAAGGTTTTGTGATTGCAAATACGACAGTTAACGTGAATGATGAAATGTGCAGTTTTGTAGCAGGCACCTACGCAAAATAAACAATTTTTGAATCCCATGAGGGTCTTACTAAATTCAGGAGATTGAAAAATGACAAGTGATCGCCAAGAGGGTTCCCCCCAAGAGCAGTCGGATAGTATTTTTATAAAAGAATTTAAAAAGTTGAGTGGCCCCAATCTCTCAAAGTACGAAGAAGAAAACAGAGACAGGATTCTTGCGGCTTCCATGGATGTCAGAACGGCGTTTGATAAGAAATGGACTACTGTAATCGGGAGGCCTTATTTTCAACCCGTGACATCAATCAGAGAACCCGTTGTAAAAAAAGAAAGAATGGATCCAAAATCAAAGGGGTATAAGGGATGGTGGGAAGTAATTTTCTCTCCGAAAGCAAAGCCCGATGATCCCAATGATGTGACCCTTGCAATGAACGGTGTTTGTCTTCAAATGAAGCGGGAATCTCCAGTCGTAATCCCGGGACCATTTTTGGAAGTTGCTGACCATGGTGTATATGCAACCTATATTCAGTTGCCAAACCAGGATAGGAAAGTTGCAGGGCACATTAAATTCTTCCCTTATACTGTTTTAAGAGAGGCCACTGAGAAAGAATATATCGCCCAGAAGGATAAAGGCAATAAAATGACAAAAGCTGCCAGGAAATTAGCAGAAACCGTCTAAAAAGGATTAATCATGTCAACCGTTCAAGACTTGATAAATGATATTGAGCCCAGGATAGGGGAATACCCCAGTGTTTTATGGGCTGTTAATCTTGCTATAAGGACCATTGCAAAGCGTTTATTCATTCTTAAGTCTGGAATTATCAAAACTTCATTTGCTCTTACCTATGCTGTTGAGGAAGATTCGAAGAGTTTTTTGACTTCATACTCCGGATTTTGGGGGCTGGCAGGAAAGCCGTACCAGAATGGGAAACAAAATAAATTAATTGCTGTCACCAACGAAGTAGATATTTTGCAGTATAAACCAGAGGTCCATGACATTAATCAAGGAGCCCTTTCTTATAGCACAAATGATTTTATTGATGCTGGCCAGGATTTCAGCGATTACACAAGCGGAAATTATATCTATAAACTGGTCGTGACTAATAATGATAGTACTGAAAACTGGGGCTATATAGGCGGTACTGATGGAGATACCGCGGCAAAGATTTACACCGACCGAGATTTTGGCACGGCTGGATGGTACGGCACCGATCCGGTAGCTAAAACACCATTATCTTATGAAGTTCAGACACAGGCAATCGGAGAGCCTTTATATTTTGAACTCAAAGGGAATGATTTGCATATTTATCCTTCATACACTGAAGAAATTATTATTTATGGTGATTATTTCGAAAGGCCTACCAAGATAGAAGCTGTTGGAGCTACAGTGCCATATAATGAACTATTCGATGATATCATAGAGGAGTACATTGTTAGAATAGTCCGGTCGGGTTTCACAGGGAAAAGTAATAAATCAGACCCGATATTGTTACAAGAATTCATATATCAAGCAGTTGATGAAGTTCTTGCAGCAAGGTCGAAAACAATGCCTGGAGGCTTTAGTGGGTGACGCGGATACAATAAAAGATTTTACGTTTAATGGTGCGTGGGTGAGTTCTGTTGATCCATTAAAAATTGGGTATGATAATTTCGCAGAACTTGAAAACTATAGATATAATGATAACGGTGTTGAGCGTACTGAAGGTTATTCAAAGATAAATACAACCGCCCTTACAACTTATTACAAAGGACGGAGTGGTATTCAGTTAAAAACGCCTCATACTATTAAAAGTTATATATTGGTTCAAGAATATAATTCAGGGTTAACCGGCTCTGTGATAAAAAGTAATATTACAGATGTTCCTTCACAGGGTGATTTTGTCGCGACTGAGGTTCACACAGATATAACCGGGGCAGGCACAGGAAGATTTAGCGAGTTTCCAGGCTTCAATATAAGTTATTGCAACGAGCAGGAGGCTTGTGTCTGGGCTGGCGATGAAATGAGAACGGCAGCCTATGTAAAAATGGCAAGTATTTCGGGTCTGACAGTGACAAACCCAATTAACGATACCATCAAAATTAATAATACACTTCAAACTACCGGAAACATAACGGAGTTAAGTGGTTCAAACCGTGAATTTCTTATAGGTTCAACACGGCCCATTGAAGCCATAAAGCTTTATATTAAAACGGCAAATGATTCAGCATCCACAATGAGCGGTTATTATTGGGATGGATCAGCATGGCAGACTGTAGGGTC
>PJEL010004587.1_pt1 | contig 11324 bp, 13 predicted proteins | sample 1853271 | NCBI WGS metagenome assembly PJEL01 (sample SAMN08108733, study PRJNA415343) | Invertebrate metagenome, whole genome shotgun sequencing project. | host: Globobulimina | place: Sweden: Gullmar Fjord | collected 2015-08 | reverse complement strand
TTCAAAATTGCTTTGTCAAGCTCCACGTCTAGAGAACTTCGTGACTTTCCGTGATGATTATGCAGTTACTCAAGCCAATTCCGTTTTTGTTGTTATATGTTCGGCAAATATTAATCAGGAATTTGAATCTTAAGAAAAAGCCGTGATCAACAGAAAAATGAACTATCAACAATAAAAGGAGGATTGCTATGGGCATCAAGATTCAGAATAATGCTGCAAAGCCAATCTGGCTCCGTCTCAACAGCGGGAATTCGATAAGTGTTTTTCCCAATCAGCCTGCCCCTGAAGTCGAAAACAACGAAATCAAAGGAAATCCGGCCGTTCAAAAACTGATAGACCGGAATGCGATAGCTATTGTTAAAAAGTCTGTTGCCAAAAAGGGCTCATCAGAGGCGAATAAAAAGTCTGTTCCCAAAAAAAACTCGGCAAAAGCGAATAAAAAACCGGCTATCAAGAAAAGCTCTGCTAAAGCCACAGCCGGGCCTAAACAAACCAAGGACATGAAAAAATAGTCTGTTCCTTATCCGGTTGATCCGGGTAAATCCATTCAAGGAGATATAACGATGACGACTGTATCCTATCCGGGAGTATATATCGAAGAGATATCCAGTGGCAATCGACCCATTGCCATGTCCAGCCCGTCTACACCTGCTTTTGTCGGGATGGCTGATAAAGGCCCCGATGATGAAGCTGTTAGAATAACGAGTTGGGATGAATTTATAACAACCTTTGGTTCTTTCAGTGCCGACGGCTATTTAGCTGAATCTGTATTCCAGTATTTTGATAACGGGGGAAAACAATGCTATGTTGTAAGATTAACACGAAGCGATGCTGCCACGGCCGATGTGACCTTAAATAACAGAGCCGGCGCACCGGTTGCCGGAATTAAATTTTCAGCAGCCAATAAAGGCGCCTGGGCCAATTCACTGCTTCTCAGTATCGAAGATGGCACAGATGATCCCGGCAATACGATAAAAGTGATAATTCGTGAGCAGAAAACAGCTGATGTTGTACCTGCTGCATTGGATGATCTTACCATATTGGAAGAGCACGATAATTTAAGCATGGACAGCAGTTCAACCGATTATTTGCCCACAATTATTGATCGAGATTCAAATGTTCTTGCGGCAGAGGTTCTTGCCGCAAACATATCGGTGCAGAATGGTTTCCATAAAGGGGATGTCGGCCCCTCACTCACGACTCCCACCGACCGCAAGTTTCAAATCAGTCTTGATAATGACGGGTATCATGAGGTTGCCATTGATGCAGGGGTTGATGGTACTGATCCTGCCGCAATTGCTGCTGCAATAGAAATAGTTGTAGGGGCTGTTACGCCAAATAAAGCAGGCAATGCTGCGGCTTTTTCTTCTTTTACCTGCACTGTGGGTACCGACGGCACCAATAGCTGGCTTATTTTAACATCCGGTACCAGTTCAGCCGCTTCATCTGTGAAGATCCAGAATTCATCTGCAGACAATGGTGCTATTGCACTTAAAATTGGCGCTGCCAATGGTGGTGTTTCTGAAAGTGGAATTACTGTTCGTCGACCAGCTCTTTCCCAGAAAATTCAATTGGGAGATGCCCCTGTTGTCGCACCTGTTACTGATGCGACCATTGGTGCAGACGGTAGTGCCGGTGTGAATGAATCCAGTTACAGCGCCAAATTTACCCTGCTGGATAAAATTACCGATGTCAGTATGCTGGCTGTTCCCGGTATTGGCACCTCGGTTATGTATGATGAAGGGGTTAAGTATTGTGAAAACAGACCCTTAAGAGATATCTTTTATATTGGTGAAATGGAAGAATACCGTGATACCTTGAGTGAAGCAGAACAATTTCGCAAACAGATCACCAAACCCAATTCCTATGGCGCAGTTTATTTCCCTTGGATTAAAGCACTTGATTTATCGGGATTGGTTTCCAAACCGGTGAATTATCCGCCATCAGGATTTATTGCAGGGCTCTGTGCAAGGATAGATACAACCCGCGGTGTATGGAAAGCGCCTGCCGGTACGGAAGCAACCATAAGCGGTGCTGTTGATATTACCTATAATCTGACTGATACCCAGCAGGGAAATCTTAACAAAGTCGGCATCAATTGCATCAGACGGTTTGATACAGCCGGTATTGTTTCCTGGGGATCAAGAACCGTGACCTCTGATCCGGAATATCTCTATGTCCCTGTGAGAAGAACTGCGATAATGCTCAAACGAAGTATCTATGACGGCATCCAGTGGGCAGTGTTTGAACCCAATAATCATGGATTATGGTCTGCTTTAAGAATGAATATCGGTTCTTTTATGAACGGTCTGTTCAGAGCGGGTGCTTTCCAGGGAGAGAAGGCTTCACAAGCCTACTTTGTTCGCTGCGGATTAGGGGATACAATGACCCAGGGTGATATTGATCGCGGTATGGTAATTGTACAGGTCGGTTTTGCACCACTTAAACCTGCAGAATTTGTAATCGTGCGCATTCAACAAAAAGTCGGACAACAATAAAAAAGGAGTTAACCTATGGCAGCACCACTATTTTCAGTAAATGCCCATAGACATGATCCCTATAGGACGTTTAAATTTCAGGTATTAATTGATGGCAAATCAGTTGCTGGTTTGCGCAAAATGTCAGCACTGAAAAAAACAACAGAAGTCGCCACATGGCGAACTGCCGGTGACCCCAGCCATGAACGCAAATTGCCGGGAGGAACAAAATATGAACCCATTACTCTCGAACAGGGTCTCACCCATGATCCGGTATTTGAGAATTGGGCAAACCTGGTGAATAACATTCAAGGAGATGCTGCGGTTTCTCTGAAAAATTTTAGAAAAGATATTGTTATTAATGTGTTGAACCTCCAGGGCCAGGTTGCCATGAGTTACAAACTCTACCGTGCCTGGGTTGCAGAATATCAAGCATTGCCGGACTTTGATGCGGGTACTACCAATACGGTTGGTATCCAGACGGTTAAACTTGAGCATGAAGGATGGGAACGGGATTCTGACACATCAGAACCCTCTGAATCTTAAACAAAGGTTTGCGCGATGAAGGTAGAACTTCCTGGTGGCTTACTGTGTAAACAGACACTTGAAAAACAAGCCCGGTTCCGGATAATTGACGGACACATTGAAATGGCCTGTCAGAGCTGTATAGTGTCAGGACAGGGAAATCCTGAAGATGTAACCGCCCTGCTAAACAGTGTCCTGGCTTTTATAGGACCCTATGCGGTTCAAGAAGATATGATTCGGTCTCTGAGTTCAGGAGACCGAAAATATCTGCTTGTCTGTTTATGCATTATTTTGAAAGGGAATCTGTTTTGGTTTCAAAATACCTGTCAATCATGTGGGGAAATATATGATATCCAGGTGGATTTAGAAGCCTTACCCATAAAACCGGCCGGAGAATTATTCCCTTTTGCCAAAACCACTATACAGGGAAATAAAATTCCCCTGCGCGTGCCCGACGGCAAAGATCTTGAATTAATAAGCGGTATGCCCCGGGAAGAAGCTATAAATTCTCTTTTGATAAGGTCCCTAGGCTCAATTGGCAGAGCTCAAAAAGTAAATATTGATGATTTGAGTGATTCAGACCGTACAAGGATAGCCGAAGCAATTGAAGACCAGGCGCCTGATGTCGGAACCCGGATTCAGACCCAGTGTCCATCTTGTGAGCGTGATGCAATCGTGACCCTGGATCTCTGGGAAATGCTCAGACAATGTGTAGACAGCGGCAGTATATTTGCCGATGTGAATATACTTGCCTCCCATTACCATTGGTCAGAAAAAGAGATCCTGTCTCTGGCAAGGGACAAAAGGCAGATTTACCTGAAATTTATAGATGTTCAACAAGGAATGTCATCATAATCCAATTTATAAGAATATAATATGAATTATTTCCAACAAATCATCTCAGAATCTAAAGCCGCACCAGAGTATTCAAGACTGAGTGTTGGAAATTTTCGATCACCATCTGGTTTGCGAGTGGGTGATACTATTTCACCGTTACCGGAAGGTAAATTCGGTACATCAAATTACAAAGAACTTTCGTTGGAGGCATATAATGGGCAACCGGCTCAGTCTCTAAACGAGACCACCGGGAGTGCGGGTCCTTGGTTCGATCCTGTGGGCGAACCCTTTGATATGCCTGCTGCAGATACCGATACAATGGCATCTGATGGTAGGCAAGTTCCACCAAGACAAGTTGGAGAGGACGCTGAGAGAGTTGCAAGTGCGGAAATCCATGCGGAGGTTAATCATCGTGGTACGGTCTTGCGATCGGCTTACGTTGGAAGTATGCAATCCAAAGGAAATCCTGAAATAACAGAAATGTTGGCACAAAAAAGCGAGGAAGAAAGTGAAATCAAAGGCTTAGGTTGGCAGCAACCCGTTCTTGCTGATTCGGCACCCTCTGAGGATGGTGAAGGAGAGGTTTCAAGCGGGGCGGACCCAAACTCCCTATCTTTTAACAATGGCTTTAAAGACGGCTTTAAAGATGAAGTGCCTGATATAATAAATCAGCAGAACGCCAATATTACCGACAATCAAAATCATAAAACAGGAATAGAAAAACCTTCAAACAAGGCCTCTTATAATCAGTCATTGGAATTCGAACCCCTTGAAAACTCAGGAAAGTCATCCTCTGGGTTTGATATCCGCTCTAATCCGGATGCTGGTAAATCTACTCAGAATAAATTTGACCAGAAGGCTTTTTCACCTGATGCAGATAATCATGCCCAAGTCTCACAAACTAAAGATTTTGAGCCCATACAGGTTGATCACGCTTCCAGAATGGTTCCCATCTCTCAAACACTTCAGGAGGATCAAACACTTCAGGAGGAACATTTATCGGAAACAAAAACAGGTGATTCAAGATTTTTAGACTTTTCTGAAAAAACGTCTATGCCCGGAAAAGATGGATCATTGCCGGATAGATCCCCCAATGAAAATGTTTCGGAAAAATCTAACACCATGATACCCGAGGATAAAGGTGAGCAAGCCAGTGCGGTTTTAAAAAAAACATCCGCCTTAGTGAGACCGGTATTAAATAATGAGAATGAATCACAACATCAGACCAGGACGATGTCACCCGGTTCTGCAAACTCAACAAACCCTTTTATGCAGGACAAGTCCTCCAATGCTGATAAACAGTCAATATCCCCGGTTTCCATGGACAAAGTTTTGGTTCCAAAAAACGAAACAAACAATACTCTGAAAACCTTGTCTTTTGGGCGGCCATCGATGAAACCACGGTTTAAAAATACCAATGACCGGCATCAAGAACCATTGATCAGTATTGGACGGATTGATGTCATCGTAGAGGCACCAAAACCTGCAGCGGTTGCGCCTGCGCAAAAAAGTATTGCAACGGACAAAACGAGCCAAATGTACTTGAGGAGATTATAGACAATGGATGCCACTGCCCTTTCAATTGCTGCACGGGAAATGAGAACGCAACTTGCTGCTGATTTGGGAATGCTGGAAACACAAATTCTTATTGGCCATCCAAATGCAAGCGTTCAGCATGCGGATCAGGGTCAAGGCAAACATTATTTAAATATATTTTTTTACAGAGTAGAATATGACGGTTATCCTGCAGACGGCACAGGGGATAATCCCTTTTATATCCGTGTCCACTGTCTAATTACAGCATTTGCAAAGGATGAGAACATTGGCGGCGGCCAAAAGATTCTGGCAGGTGAAAATGATCTTCGGTTAATTGGCGGAGTGATGGATTCTCTGCACAACAATCCTCTGTTTTTGATTAATGACAGCACGGAGAATACCGTGGCGCAAATAGAGACGATCATCAGCAACATTACCCTTGATGATATCAATAAAATCTGGTCAACCCAGGGAGATACAGCATATCGACCCTCTGTAGCCTATGAATTAACACTGCTGCCCATACCGGTATCTGTCAGTTTTGATACCGATCTTAGGGTTGGAAGCACAGCGATAGAAACAAATGCTTCTCTTGGAAAAGAAGGGCTTCCCGGAGGAGGCTTAGAGCTTACTTCCGTACCAACACCTTTAAAAGCCTTGTCTGTTGATTCAAAATCCTTTGACTGGGCTCCCCATATTTGTTTCTGGACAAGCAGTGGTTTACAGTATGACCAGACACTTTCCAGTTTGTCTTCAGGAGCTGTTGTTCGTATTATCGGCATGGGTGAACCCAATGAAATTGTAAACCTGCATTGGGAATTATGGGACAGCCTTGATGGCTGGCAACCTGTAGCAGCACCACCCGGCAACACCCTTGAGCTTGCTTCATGGAGTATTGATCCAAAGAATACACTCTCTTTTAGCCGGGAGGTTGAATTGCCCAGTGTGGAAAAAGGACAGATGTCGGTCTATGCAACCCGGACGATCAGTCGTCCAGATACTGATCCGATAATCCTAAGAAGTAATCCTTTGCTGGTGACGGTTAGCACCTAGGTAGAAATATAATATGATGATATCAATGGAACATGAATGGGAAAGAATTGCTTTGCTGGGATCTTGTGTTCATTCCAGCCGAAAAGGCAAACCCGTTAATGATAAAATAAAAAACCGACTTTCCAAGGTTCACCAAAAGGTCCTCAAGGGGAGAAGCAGATCTCCCTGGCGTTCTCTTGCCCGTGATTTTGCTTTATCCTCCCATGACCAGGATGTCCTGATATGTGCCCTGGCACCGGATGTGGAGCCGCGCATAGGATGGATGTTTCAGGAACTGCAAAAAGGAACCTCACCCTACACTACACCGGCATTAATCCAGGAGTTACTTTTTCTCAATGGGGCCGAAGCCCGGGCAGCACAAAAATCCTTTGCAGAAAATGCACCGCTTTTTCGTGCGGGTTTGCTGCAAAACACCGGGGTCGCGATGTATCAGCCCATTCGTCCCACAGATCTGGCCCGGGAAAGACTGGTTGGCAAAAGAATAAGGCCATCCCATGCCGCTCCCACCGGGACCATTGAAATTCCTGTTCGCGGGAAATGGGATGAACTCATCCTTCCGGATTCCTGCCTGCAGCTTGTCAATGAATACCTGTATTGGATCATCCATCGTGAAAAGGTGGTAAAGCAATGGGAGGCCAGGGTTCCAGGTGGTCCGGTCGGTTTATTTGTCGGACCCTCGGGTACGGGGAAAAGCTTTGCAGCAGAAGTGATTGCCCGCAAATTGGGTTGGCGGTTATATAGAGTGGATCTGGGTATCATTGTCAGCAAATATATTGGGGAAACTGAAAAAAATCTAAATGCCCTTTTTGAAAGTGCCGCCGGTGAGAAGATGATTCTTCTTTTTGATGAAGCTGACAGTCTGTTTGGTAAACGGGGAGAAGTTCGGGATGCAAGGGATCGGTATGCCAATATGGAAATCAGTCATTTATTATCCCGTATAGAACTCCATGAAGGACCCTGTCTTCTTACATCAAACTTTAGAGAGAATATTGACCCGGCCTTTGCCAGACGATTTCAGATTGTGATTGATTTTCCAAGACCCGGCCCGAAAGATAGGGGACGGCTTTGGAAAATCCATTTTCCACCCAAAGCACCCCGCTCAAAAGAGATTGATCCCGTGGCCCTGGGAAAAGCTGTGGAACTCACAGGCGGACAGATACGGAATGCAGCAGTTCACGCAGCTTTTTTAGCAGCAGGAGAGTCCATGCCCATTACCATGTCCCATATTGCATCAGCCGTGTGGACCGAGCTGGCCAAAGACGGAGGAGAAATTATCCTTTCAACCCTGGGTTTTCTTGGTGACCACTTAAAAAAGGAAACAACATGACGATTCACATAGACCGTCTGACAATACGCCTTCCTTCGGGGTTCGAGCACCGTGCCGATACCATTGCCAAGAAGACAGCAGATGCCCTGGCAGGACAGACCATATCCATGGATGGGCCGGTTGAAAATGTTCAGGTGAAGGTAAGCTCCATTTCCCATGTTCAAAGTGACACTGAGATTGCCCAATACATTTCAAAGGAAATTAGCAGCACCTGTGGGAGTATAAAACAATGACTGTGGCAAATGGTAACTATTCACCATTAAATGTTCAGCAGGGATCTCTGACTGAATATACCAATGCTGAATCGCCCCTTGAATTGAAGTTTGAGTTTAACCCGTTGAGTATTACGCGAACCCGCAGCGTTAATGTGCAATCGGGAATATCCGTGGGAACTCAAGGGGGATACGACTTTGCAGATGAATCTGAAATACCGCGTGCATCCCAGGGGGTGACGGTGAATGCAGAAACCCTGTCTCTGAAAATCCTGCTCGATGCCACGGATCGCATGAATGCAGGCGATAAAGTTGCTTCAGAAGAAGGGGTACAACCTGAAATTGATATTATCCGCAGCATGCTTGAGCCAAAGATACAAACACCTGATGGTGCCCGTACCCTGGCAGCTATTGGTGAAGGTGACGAACGTGCATTCTCCCGTCATGTGTATGCATCTGTATTGCTGTTTGACTGGGGCGGGCACAGTTTGCCGGTTTTCATGACCCAGGCTCAAGTGGAGATAAAAGCCTTTTTACCCAGCCTTCGTCCCTACCGGGCCGAGGCAACATTGACCTTACAAATAATTGAAAGTAACAATCCTTTTTATTCCCAGGAGGTGGAACGGCAGTTTCGGTCTGCCGGCCAGGTCTGATGAAAAAGGTTCAAGGATAAAAATATGGCAAAAAGAAAATCCAGATATGCAAAAACCCGAGGGTTTACCTATGATGATGATACGGCCCCTTTTACAGGGATGCGGCCCCGGGAAATTAAAACGGCTGACGGCGTGTTGGAACACCGGGTGAAAGCATGGGAACGGCTCGATCTCTTGTCTTTGCATTACTATAATAATGACCGGATGTGGTGGCGGATGCTTGATGCAAATCCGGATATCCTTTACCCAGGTGATGCCCTAACCATTGATTCTGCAGGGGAGATTCTGATTGTTCCCCGGGCAGCAGATAAAAAGAAATAATATGGAAGAACGACATCGATTACCGGTTGAATGCCTCATTGAGGTTGATAATGAGGAGATAACCGAATTTTATCCCTTTCTTCAGGAAGTTCGGGTTGATATGACCCGGAGGGCAGCTGCCACAGCTTCCATTGTGATAGATTCCATTCGCAGGGAAACCGGAGAATGGACAGTACAGGATTCAGATGTGTTCCTTCCCTGGAAAGAGTTAAAAATTACCGCTGAATTTGGCGATTATTCACAGGAAATCCTCAGGGGATATATAAAAGAGGTAAAGGTTGAATATCCGGATAATATGAATCAGGCCAAAGTGACTATCACGGGACAGGATGAATCTTTAATATTGGATCGGGTTCATGTGCGTGAAGCCTTGTCAACTGGAGAAGAACCTGTGACCGATGGAGATGTTGCCCGTTCAATCGCCCAGGATAACGGTCTTGATGTGGATGCTGAAGACGGATTGACAAATACAACACTAAATCATACAGGAACACCGATCCGGCTTCTCCAGCAACGGGCTGAGGCCAACGGGTTTGAACTTTATGTTCGTGAAAGTACTCTTTATTTCAAACCGCCTCAACTCGAAGGTACACCCCAGCCCACGATTATGGTGTATGCCGGAAATTCAACAAACTGCTACAGTTTTTCTGCAACCTTTGATGGGCACAAGCCTGATAATGTTACTGTGATGCGCGCAGCCACAGGAACAGATGTCCAAGAAAATACAGTCCAGTCTGACTTAACACTTTTGGGAACCACCCCTGCGACAAGTGAGAACATGGGGCTTGAACCTTTTACCTGGATCATGGAGCAACCCAATGGTGCCACTGAAGAAGAAATTGCTGCAAGGGCTCTCTCATCGGTCAATGAAAATGCTTGGAAAATTGTATCAGAGGGGCAATTGGACGGCTCACTTTACGGCCATGTCCTGTTAACATATGAAACAGTTGCAGTGGATGGTGTGGGAGAAATTTATGGCGGGTTGTATTATGTGGATGAAGTACACCATAATTTTGCCATGAGGGGATATAGACAGCAGTTTAAACTACTGCGCAATGCAATTGGGGATGATACAAATGAGTGATCCGCTGGCAAATCTCATCCGACAAATGGATCGTAAGAAATATGGTAAATTCAGGGCGACTGTTGTTGATAATCAGGATCCTGAAAAAAAAGGGCGGCTAAAACTGCAAATACCGTCAATACTTGGAACCCAGCAAAGTGACTGGGCTTTGCCATGTGTGCCGTTTGGCGGCGGTGCCGATCATGGTTTTTTCATGATTCCAAATTTAGAATCACAGGTCTGGGTAGAATTTGAAGAAGGCGATATTGACAGGCCCATCTGGACAGGCACATTCTGGCAGTCGGACATGGATATCCCCCAGGAAGGGGAGGTGGATGAAATGACCACCCGGCTGATAAAAACCCCCTCCGGTCATATTTTACAATTCGATGATAAAGAGGGTGAAGAAAAAATTAAACTTCATCATAAAACCGAAGCACAACTGACGATTGATGAAAACGGGACTCTAAAACTAATTGATGCAGGAGGAGCCGCGGTAACATTGGATGCAGATGGAGGACAAATCGTTATTGAAGATACCAATGGCAATACAATTTCATTAACATCTTCTGGAACAACCCTGGAGGATGGGAACGGTAACAAAGTGGAAATGGCCTCTTCGGGGATAACGATTCAAGCCCAGCAGATTGTTTTAGACGGGAGCATGGTTGCTCTGGGTGGATCAGGTGGAGAACCTGTGATCAAAGGGCAAAGTTTTTTAACGCTGTTTGCCACCCATATGCATCCAAGTGCCATGGGACCAACCGGCCCTCCAGTTCCCCAGGGAGAAATGTCAACCCTTTCTATGAAGGTAACAACATCCTGATGAAACACCGAAAATTAATAGATCCTCAATATTTAAAGTTCCCATTCAGCATGACGGCTGACGGCCCTGAAGCGAGCCGACGCCAGGCCCATGTAAGGGAACAGATTGAACAGGTGTTATTCACCAATCCCGGAGAGCGGATTTTCAGACCATCCTTTGGTGCAGGGATTCGTCGTCTGGTGTTTGAGCCCAATACTGCGAGTTTAAAGGAAGTGGTACAAAAACGTCTGGCAGCATCTCTTCAGGAAGCCCTCCAGGGTGAAGTCGATCCCCGTACTTTGGAGATTGATATCACCAGAGACAATGAAAAGCTGACTATTTCCATCTCCTATATGCTTGCAACAATTGGGTATCGTGAAGTTCATGACTTTACACTATCTGCAGGAGGTGGTGATGGCTAAACTCTCCCTGCCCGAATTAATATTTGACAATGGATGTCCGGATTGCGGACAAAGACGGATTCAACTTCCCGACCCCCTGCCTGAAGTGGGTGA
>PJEL010004586.1_pt1 | contig 11325 bp, 7 predicted proteins | sample 1853271 | NCBI WGS metagenome assembly PJEL01 (sample SAMN08108733, study PRJNA415343) | Invertebrate metagenome, whole genome shotgun sequencing project. | host: Globobulimina | place: Sweden: Gullmar Fjord | collected 2015-08 | reverse complement strand
CGCTTGGGTTCAACTGGCGTCTTGGCCAAATGCTCCCGCCACCTGTCTACCGCCCGGCGCCTGGCCGGCAGCGGATCATGCGCCCAAAAGCCCATCCGGCGTCCGGTCAGACGACCACTTACGGTGCGCGCACCCTGGCCGCGGCAGGGCGGGCGGTGTTCGTAAACGACGACGGGGCCCGCAACGCGCGCTATGCGGCGAGCCCGGCCGGGCGCCTGCGCGATCGCGGCGACGGCACGGTGGTTGACGAGTCCACGGGGCTCATGTGGGAGAAAAAATGCGAAGGTTGTGGCGGGTTACACGACATCTCCGTTCGCTTGGCGCTCGACGCCGACGAGGACACGAGACCGGCCATGGACTGGATCGAGAGGGTGCGCACGGAGGCCGGTTCCGGGCTGGCCGGCTTCGACGATTGGAGGCTGCCGAGCGTGAAGGAACTGCTGACGATCGTCGATTACGAGCGTTTCGGTCCGGCCGCAGCCGAGACATTCGACGGCTCGGGTTGTATGAGGGGTTGCGACGAGCCCACCGATGAGGCTTGCTCGTGTACGGCGATGACCGAGCATTGGACTTCGACAGGACGCACCGACTTGGCCGACCGAGCGCTCACCGTGAGCTTTGCGGTCGGATCGGTCGGCGAACGCGCGCGCACCGAAGCGCTGGCCGTGCGCGCGGTGAGGACGGCCGAATGAGCGCGCACGAGCAGACGGGAGGGGCGGCTGTCGTCGTGGGGTTCTTCCTTGCGGCCTCAGCGGCGGTTCTCGCGGGCGCACCGGGCGCGGGTGCAGAGCCTCCTCACGACGGCCCGATGGTTCGCGAGTCGGCTCCGCACGAAGCGCCGGTCGCTCAGTCCGAGCCCGTGTTCGAAGCGCTCGCCGCGGCCGACGTCGCGCGGGTGTTCGAGTTGCACACGGCCGGGCAAGATCTCGACGTGCCGAACACCGACGGCATCACGCCGCTCATCGCGGCCTGTTTCAGCGGTGAGCGTGGCATCGTCTCGGCGCTTCTCGAATTGCACGTCGATGCCACGCGGGCGCACACGGTCTCTTCAGAACGGCTGGCCTCGCTGGGCTTCCCCGTCGATCCGCGTGCGGTAGCGGAGATCGAAGTGAGCCCCCTGATCGCGGCCACCCATGGCGCCGATACCGTGACGGTCGCTTCGCTGCTCGCCCATCGAGTCTCGATCGACCGTCCGACCGCCGAAGGCTTGACCCCGTTGCTGCTCGCCTCTCTGGAAGGACGCGCGAAGATGGTCGAGTTCCTTCTCGATCTCGGCGCCCACCCGAACGGCGAGGGGAAGGTTCACGCGGAGTTGTTGGCCGACAGCGCACTCGAGGTCGAGCCCGGCGACTCGGCACCGACGGCGCCGCTTCACGCCGCCGCCGACCGCGGCCACGCGACCATCGTCGAGTTGCTGGTCCGGCGCGGGGCCGATGTGGAACTTCCCGGCTACCGCGGACGCACGGCCCTGCTGCTCGCAGCCAAGCGCGGCAGCACCACGGTCGTTCGACGTCTGATAGAGGCGGGAGCGAACGTCGATGGCGCCGACGACGCGGGCAACCGGCCGCTCAGCGAAGCGATCGCCGAGTCGCATCGCGGTGTGGTGGCTTTGCTGATCGAGAGCGGGGCGGATCTCGATGCGTTCAACGCCGACGGTGAGACGCCGCTGAGCGTGTCGGTGTATCGCAACGACGTCGCGACCGCGGCGCGGTTGATCGAAGCCGGAGCCGGGGTCGGCTTGCGCCAGTACGATGGCGACACCGCGCTGCACCGAGCCGCAGTGGATGGGCGTACCCGCATGGTCGAGCTGCTGCTCGAGGCGGGCGCCGACGTGGGGGTCCGCAACAACTGGGACGAGACGCCGCTGGATTTGGCGCTCGACCGCGGTCACGACGCGGCCGTCGAGTTGCTGCGCCGCGCTTCCGAACGGCCGCCGGGCACTGAGCGCAACGGGAGTCGCGCTACGGATGCCGCGGACGGCGACGGCGAGGCCGAGCCGGGCTGACGTTCAGTCGGTTTCCTCGCGCACGGCGCGAACGTGCATATGACGATCGCGCGGGGCTTCGCCGACCAGCCCGAGGTTGGCGTAGATCGCGATCATTGCGCTCTCATCGGCAGCAAACGGAGTTTCCGTCCAGTAGCGACTGCTCTGCGTGCACGAGCACTCCGCTACGCTCGTGTCGGCGCATCCGAGACCGCAGGCGCTCGCGTCGAACACGGGCGAGACCGCGGGGTTGAATCGCTCGTAATCCACGATGCCGATCAGTTCGTGCGGATTCGGTAGACGCCAGTCGTCGAAGCCGGCCAAGCCGGTATCGCCGATCTCGTTAATGGCGGTGAGCCAATCTTCGACGGTCTCTGCGTCTTCGGCTTCGCCGGCGTCGAACGGCAGTCGCGTGCGCATCTCGTGCGGGCCGCCGCAGCCGTCGCACTTCTTCTCCCACATGAGCCCGGTGTTCGCGTCGGTGATCGTGCCGTCGCCGTTGTCTAAGTATGCGAGCGGCGCCCCCGCGCGCACGCGGGCGTCTTCGGCAACGGCGAGCAACGCGTCCGTATCGTCGTCGTTGCGGTCGGCTCCATAGACCAGGCGCAGTCCCGTTGCCGGTAAGCCGCGTGCCGGCTTCTCGGCGCTCTCGTCCGTGCGTTTCCCGGCAACCAGCGCATCGCCGAGCGACCGCAGCGCTCGCACGGTCTCTGCGGCGGGAGTCGCGACATCGGCGAGATTTCGAAGCACCTCGACGAACGGCGTGACCTCGTCCACCCACTCGCGTGCGTTCGGATAGCGGGTGTCTACGATGTCGTGGGCCCTCTTGTCCAGGGCCCCGGCGGTGCAATCGATCCACGCTTCCAACACGCTGCCGTCTTGGCCAGGGGGCGAAGCGTCGTTCGCTTCGGGCACGCACGAGGTGGTCGCGCCGGCGGTCGTTGCAGGTGAAGGCAGCCTGGATCCGCTGTCGTCGCTCCCGGCCGCCGCCGCACAAGCGCTGCGAAGTGCGGTGCGTAGGCCTCTGCCCGCGGCTCCGGGCTCACGGCCGGTGGCGCTGAGCGCACGCACGCAAGTGGAGGCGGCCAGTCCGGGCTGCTGCGCTTCGTACTGCACCGCCTTGATCGCGCCGACGTTGTCCAGGCACGTGGACGTGGCCTCGACGAGGCTGCGGACGTAGGCGTTGCCTTCGGTGACGAGCGCGTGGCGGCAAGTCGTCGTGGCGTCGGTCGCCCCGTCTGCGGCTTCGGCGACGTCGGCGTCGGTCCACAGCGGCGTCAGCGAAGACTCGAGGAAAACAGCGCGGTCGCTGCCGTCGGTGTTCGAGCCGACGATGCGGTCGGTGCCGGTGTCGGTCCAGAACAGGCGGTTGCGGCGGCTATCGAGCGCGACAGCGTAGGGGCGCACCGCGCCGTCGGCCGCTGTGGCGATGGCGGTGATGTCGCTCCCGTCGAGGTTCGCGCTCATGACGCTGCTCGTTCCGGTGTCGGTCCAGAACAAGCGGCCGGAGGTCGCATCGACGACGATCCCGGTCGGGCTGTCGAGCCCGGCCTCGCGGTCGAGCACGGTCTCCAGGTCGTTCCCGTCGAAGTCGCTCTGCTGAATGGTCCCGGAGGCCCGTTCGGTCCAATAGACTCTGCCCGACGTCGTATCGACGGCGATTCCCAGGGGGATGAACAGCGCGCCGGCGGCGATCGTTGTCACGTCCGTCGTCGTGCCGGCTTCGCGTGTCGCGCGGCGGATGCGCCCGCTGATCGTTTCGGTCCAGAACACGTAGCGTTCAGTCACCGCGATGGCGGCCGGTCGGTTCACGTCGTCGCCTTCGGATATGATCGCCACTCCGCTGCCGTCGGTTCGTGCGCGCGCGATTGAGCGAGGAAACGCCGGGTCGGCGGTCCAGAACACTTCGCGTTCTTGTCCGTCCACAACGATCCCGACCGGCGCAACGAGATCCGCCATCAACGTTTCGGGAGCGGCGCCTGTCGCCGGCGCTCGGCGAATCGCTCCGCTTCCCATCTCCGACCAGTACAGCTTGTCGCCTGCATGGTCGTAAGCGAGACCGGTCAAGCCTCGGCCGTCTCCTAGGTAGCCCTCTCGGTGGCCCGGGGGGCTTGCGGTCGCCCGCGTGCTTCCGCCGCGTACGGCACGCACCAGAAGACGACGGGTCTTGGCGACATCGGTGATCGCGCCGGTGCCGAAGTCCACAGTGACGGCATGTGAGGGAAAGTCGGAGAATGTCGTGCTCGACCAGTGCTCGCCCATCGCGGTGCAACTGCACGCCGACTCGGTCTGGTCGGTGCAGCCGATGGCGCAGCCGGGGCGATCGAGCGGAGCTCGCACCGCGGGGTTCACAAACTCGTAGTCGACCAGCGTCTGCAGCTCTTTCACGTTGGGGATGCGCCAGTCGGCGTGGCCGCCGAGCGCGGTGCTTTCGCGCTCACCGTTGATGCCGTCGAGCCAATCCCAAACCGTCTCGTGGCCCCCTCCCGACCAAACGTAACGGTTGCGCACGTCGTGAAGCCCACGGCACGACGCGCACTTCTTCTCCCACATGAAACCGGTCTCGGTGTCGGTGAGCGTGCCGTCGCCGTTGTCGATCCAACGATGCCGCTCTTGCTCGTCGGTGAGCGCTCCGACCAAGTCGTCGATCGCCTCGAGCACCTCGGCGCTGTCGGCGACGCCCGAGGGTTCAGACAGTAGCTCGGCGACGAAAGGACGTACCGCGTCCAGCCGGCGCCCGGCGTCCGCGCGGCGTGCGCGCAAGACGGCCATCGCGAGGGCGAGGTGCGCGTCGAGCGTGCAGTCGACCCAGCTCTCGAGGTCGTCGCTGTCGTCGTTTGCGGCGGCACGCGCACACTCGATAGCGAACGCTTCGCCGTCGTCTTGTACGTCGGCGCCAAGAGCGCGCTGGAAGGCCCCGGCGAGCGTCGCGGCGTGACCGCGGTCTTCCTTCAGGGCGTGGCGGAACGGTCCGTCGTCCCCGACGAGCGACGCGAACTCGGCGATCTGGCGTAGGCAGCCGGGCGCGGCTCTGCGTACGTCGTCGCTGTAACGCTTCACCGATTGCAAGTGGGCGAGCGTCTCGAGACAGCTACCGACGGTCGCGATCGTCGTTCGCACCAAGCGGTCGCCTGCGTCACCGAGTCGCCGCCAACACTCTGCATCGGCTGCACCGGCGGGCGGCTCCGGCCCGAGCCCGATGGCGAGTTCGTGGTCGGGCCCTTCGGTGAGATCGAGCACGACCGGCAACGTCTCCGCGTTCGGCTGCGTTTGCAGATCGAGCCGCCTTATCAGCCCGGCCTCGACGTCGGCGATGAACAGTCGTCGGCCTTGTGCATCGAGCGCGAGCGCGGTGGGTGCGATCAGACCGTCGTCACGGCCGGCCAATTGGGTGACGTCGGTGCCGTCGAGGTTGGCGCGGCCGACGACGCCGAGTCCGGGCTCGGTCCAGAACAGATGTCCGCGCTCATGGTCGATGACCAAGTCGGATGGCGAAACCGCGCTCTCGACGATCATCGTCGTGTCCGGCGCATCCACCGTCGCTCGTGAGACGGTGCCGCGCGTACGATCGGTCCAGAACAGGGAGGAGCCGGTCGCGTCGAGCGCGAGCCCGGAAACGTGCATCAGTCGATCGGTCACCACGGTTTCGATGTCGGAACCGTCGAGCTCGGAGCGTCGGATGCGGCCCTCGGCGGCCTCGCCCCAGTAGAGCTTGGCGCCGGTCGGGTCGGCGAGCGCGTCCGTCGGTCCGTGCACCGACTCCCCCGTGAGCGCGACTTGCCAATCGCGTGAGCCCGGCTCGGCCGTCTCGATGCCGTCGCCGGTGACGAACACTGCCCACGACCCACCGATGGCGAGGTTGCGAACGCCCGGAAGCCCGCCGTCGCTATCGCTGTCGCTATCGCTGTCGTCGTCGTTGTCGTCGTCGTTGTCGTCGTCGTTATCGTCGGCTTCGCCGTCACCCCCTTCTTCGTCGCCGTCCTCAGCGTCGTCCTCGCTGTCGTCAGCGCCGTCATCGCCGGAATCGTCCTCGTTGTCCTCGTCTGCGATCTCGATGTCGCCGCTCGTCAGGTCTAGGCGGCCGAGGCGTTCGCTGTTGGCTTCGACCCAGTACAGCGCGTTCTCCCCGGCCGAATAGCCGAGCGCGACGGGGCGGCGACGCTCGGGCAGCAATGCCCCGGTGATCTCGTCCGACGCGGCGCCGAACGCACTCGGCTCGCTCGCATGGGCCACTTCTTCGGGCTCGCCGACGACTCGGTCTGCCTCGATCGTTCGCTCGGCCGGGGCGGCTGCGGCCTCTACGCCGGGCTCGACGGCGTATGTCGGCGACGCCGCCCAGACCGCGCCGGCCAGCGCTAGCGCGCCGACGAGGACGCCGGACCGCTCAGGTCTCGATGGGGAAATACTCAGCAGAAGGTTCAACCGTTTGCTCGTCAAGGTTAGGTGGCCGGCCGATGTAGCGGAAGCTCGCTCGGATGTGCCGACCGTCGGTCACCGTTGGCGATCTCGTCTGCGAGATAGGCGGCGATCCGACGGTGCGTGGCTGCCGTTGGGTGGATGTCGTGCTCGAACAGCGCGGTTCGTTGCCAATCGGGATCGTCGGGAAAGATCTCGCTCAGTCGGTACATGCGATCGCCCGGCGGCGGAGTCTCCGCAAACAACTCTCGGCCGTCGATGTCCCAGTACACTACGTGAAACTCAATTCCCGGGAACAGCGCGCTCAGGCGGGCGGCCGAGGTGCCGACGATGGCGTGGAACAACTCGTGATCGGCCGCATCGGGCTGGATCGATTCGAGGATCTGCATGGCCGCCGACGAGCCGCTCCCGCTGCGGGCGAGTTCCGCGAGCGGCTCGGCCAGCCACGCCGGTCTGGCGCCGGGATCGTCGAAGTTCCCCGAGCGCCGAGCGCCCCCGTCGTCGCCGACGACGTAGCGCGGCCCGTGCACGTCCCACCACCACTTGCCCGAGGCGCGCAGCACGTGGTGCGGGTGCGCCTGGTACACGGCGTGGCGAGGTGTGCAGTCGGCGGCGCGTTCGACCAGGCCGCTCTCGATCGCGGCGAGCATCTGGTGTGGTCCGTAGCCCATGAATCCGAAGTTGCGCGTCTCGAACGCACCTCGGGTTTCTTCCTGGAAAGCGTAGGCGGCGGTCTCGTCGTCCTCCACCCCTTCACCGAAGGTGTAGGAGCCGCCGAAGAACAACGCGCAAGGGTGCGGGCCGCCCGACTTCCCGGGTGGCGAGGCGCGCAGCCCGTGGGTGTCGATCGTGTAGGTGACGTCGTAGACGGTCTGCTTGCCCCAGTAGAGTCGCGAGCGCGTCGTCCTTCCCGGCGCCGGTCGGCGCCCGAACGTGTCGTCGTCGAGCATGAAGCCCATGACCGGGTCGAACGTCTGCACGCGCTGTGCGCGATAACCGGTGGTGGACAGCGCCGTCTCGAACAGTGCCGCCGAACAGCCCAGTACGGCGACGGTGAGCCAGCCGATCTTGATGGCGCGCCGCTCGGCCGCGAACGCGAGCCATGCGGCTGCGAGCGCGGCGGTGGCCGCTCCGAGTGTCCACGGCACGGTATCGAACATCCACGCGGCGAGACTCGCGGCAGCGGCTCCGGCAACGATCAGAGCGGTGATGGGAAGAGAGCGGTTCATCGAAACGGCCTAACGCGGCGGCCATTGTGGATAGTTCATCGGCAAGCCAACTGCGAGCCGCGCCGCAGCTCCGGCGAGTCAAACACGCTTGTCGATCACGCCTTCGGCCGTCTACACTGGCGGCTGATGATCCGTACATTGGTTACCCCTGTGGTTCTGGTCTCGCTGCTCGCCGTCTCCGCGGGGCCGGTGCCCGTCGCGGGCGCGGCCGATTCCCGCGTGATCGCCGAGCCTGGGGCGGTGTTGCTCCTGGGCAACAGCTTCACGCGCGGGCTGCGCAAGCATCTCCGCTCCTTGTTCGAGGCCGCCGGTGTCCGTGTCTATGTGAAGACCAGGGCCAAGAGCGGCTGGACCCTGGAACGCCACGCGGGCCACCCGCGCATCGACAAGACCCTGGCGTCGCGGCCCTGGGACGTAGTCGTGCTTCAGGAGCAGAGCGACGGCATCGATGAAGATCGCTACCCGTCGGCACGCGTGCTCGACGCCAAGATCTCCGCTCTCGGAGCGTCCACCGTGTTCTTCATGACTTGGCGAACCCGCGGGTCTCCGCTCGTGGATTACGATGCCCTGCACGGAGAAATCGGCGGTACCGAGGGGTATGTGCCGATTACGTTCGAACTCGACGCTTCGCTGGCGCCGGTGGGCTGGTCGTTTCGACAGGCGATCGTCGCCGACCCTGCGGTCGATTTGTGGCGGCGCGACGAAAAGCACGCCGACGACAACGGTCGTTATCTCGCGGCCTGCACCATTTACGCGACGATCACGGGCGAGAGTCCGGTCGGCATTGCGTGGTGGCCGAGAAAGATCTCCGACGCCGGTGCCGCCTGGTTGCAGCAGATCGCCGCCGACACCGTGCTCACCGACCCGAGTCGCTGGAATATTCAAACCCCTTGAATATCAGCTAGTTAGGCCCTCGGGGTCGCCCGCCCGCACTTTCTTTGCCGGTTGAATTTGAGAACGAATGTCGAAATCAGTAGCTTGGCGTCGTCGTCGGCTCCGCGACACACAGCGGGCACCCCGGCGGCAACAACGACGACCATGTATCTGTGTCAGTGTAACGGAATCACCAAGGGGACGATCGAGCAGTTGGTCGATGCCGGGGCACGCTCGGTGGCCGACGTCGAGCGGCGCTGCGGGGCCGGCAACGACTGCGGCAACTGCCGCCGCGCCATCCACGACCTGATCGCCGAGCGCCCTGCCGAACGCGCGCCGGTCGAAGACGCCCGCCCCGACTCGATGCAGCTGGTTCGCGCGGCCTGCTGAATTCTCCGGACACGCTCTCTCTCGCATCCATCCGCCGAGGCCGCCGCCGATAGCCGGGGTGCTCTTGCACCACACTAGCCCGGACTATTCGCGAAGGTTCGTCGCGAGAGCCGTAAGCGCCCGTCAGCTCTGGCCGCGCGCAGTGCCGAGGGACGCACTAGTTTCCCCGCGCGCGCTGCGCCGGCTCGCCCGCGCGCGTTGAGGACCGAGAAGCGAGCACGGCCCGAGATGGCAGGCGATTGCGGCTCGCAGCAGACGCTTCGCGAATAGTCCGGGCCAGGTAGAGGACCGCCGCTAGCTCCGCTACAATCGGCGCTCGTCGTTGTTCGTGCTTCGGCGGTTGTTCTTCGCTTTCGTATGTATGCCCGAGAGTCAGTGCTGATCGCGTGCGCCGTTGTTGCTTTGTCGCTCGCGGGGGCACCGCCCGTCGCGACGGCCGCGCTCGGCGCCCAGGAGGCTCCTTCGGCCGAGCTTCGGCCTGACTCGGATCGTGCGCCGCTTCTTCTGTCGGCCGCGCCCGATCCGCTCTTCGACGATCCGTTCGACCTCGAGTTCGACGCCGATCCCGCCGGGTTTCCGGACCCCATCGAGCAGTGGAACCGCGATGTGTTGGGCCTCAACCGAATCGCCGATCGGTGGATCTTCAACCCGGTGACGCGGGTCTACCGCGGCGTGATACCCGACCAGGCACGCCGCGCGGTACGCAACTTCTTCGACAACGTAGGCTCGCTTCCGGTGTTGATGAACGATGTCTTCCAGGGCCGCGGGCGTTGCGCAGGGGCCACGTTGTTTCGGATCGTCGTGAACTCGACCGTGGGCATGGCCGGGTTCTTCGATCCGGCCGACCGCATGGGGTTCGAGCGGCACTCTTCGGATTTCGGTCAGACCATGGGGAGCTACGGGGTCGGCAGCGGCATGTACTTTGTGTTCCCCCTGTTCGGACCCAGCACGGCGCGCGATGGGTTCGGGACGCTGGTCGATGCGTTCTTCAATCCGGTCGCTTGGTTTCTCGGTCCCGGCCCGCAGCTCACTTACGGGGGAGGCTTGGGCCTTTCGCTTCGCGATGAGCACTACGAAGCGCTCAAGGCGCTCGATGAGTCTTCAGTGGATTTCTACGCGGCGCTGCGCAACGCCTACTATCAATCGAGGTCCGCACACATCTCGGATACGCCGGATTGCCGGCGCCGGGTGGACGAGCAAACGGAAGCTTCGGCGGAAGAAGAGCGAGCGAACGCGCCGTTCCGTCTCGCCAGCGCTACTCGTCCGTGGTGGCAGAAAGGTCGTCGATCTTGTCGCTGAGGCCGGCCACGAGCGCGTCGAAGCCGTCACGTTCGAGAGCTGAGGAGTATTCCGCTCGTCTCAATGCCAGCTCGCTTACCGTCCCGTGCATGAAGATGTCGATGATTCGCCAGCCCGCCTCGGTTTTGCGTAGTCGATAGTTGAGCTGCACGTCTTCGTCGGTCGGGTTGAACAGCATCGTGTTCACCAGCACCGTCTCGTGCGCCGCCGGTTCCTCGCCCATGTTCTCGAAGCTCTGACCCGAGAACCCCGTGAAACGCCCCGCGTAGTTCGCGACAGTCAGCCGAGCGAACACATCGAGCCATTTGGTCTGCTGTTCGCCGTCGAAGTCACGCCAGTGGCGCCCCGCGGCTTTGCTGCCCATGAAGTCGAGGTCGAACGTTTCGTCGAGCACCGGAGAGATCCTGTCGTAGCGGCCTTGGTAGCCGAGCGTCTCCGCGTTCTGCATCACCTCGATCAAAGTCGCGTGCAGTAGATCGACGATGGGACTCGCCGTCTCGGCTTCAGCGTCATCGGCGGCTTCGGTCTCGGTTTCGGTCACAGGAGCCTCGTCGGCGGCCTCGACGGGTTGAGCGGCTTCGCCCTCGACAGCCGACTCGGTCGCGACAGCCGGTGCGGGTGCGACAGCTTGTTCGGGTGCGACAGCTTGTTCGGTCGTAGCAGCCGGTGCGGGTGCGACCGCGGGGGCCTCGGAAGCTTCGACGGCTCGGGCCGGCGTCGGGGCTTCGCCGGCGACTTCGGTAGGGGCGGTTTGCTGCGGCGGAGTCACCGCCTGGGCGCTCGGCGCAAGGGGCGCTGCCGGGGCGACTACGGCGTCCGGCGTGCCGGCCGTTTCAGCGGCGGACGTGCCGGCCAATGCACACAGAGCCGCGACGATGATCCATTTCGAACCAGCCCGGACCATTCGTGAAGCACCGTAGCGAGAGGCGAAAGCGCCCGTCGTATCGGGCCGAGCGCAGTGCCGAGGGACGCAGGAGTACTCGACAGTACTTCGAGGACCGAGAAGCGAGCACGGCCCGAGATGACAGGCGATTTCGTCTCGTAGTAGGTGCTTCATGAATTGTCAGGGCTAGAGGTGAACAGAGTGAATCTCCCCCGTGGTGGGCATCGAGCGATCCGACCGGCTCCACTGCC
>PJEL010004584.1_pt1 | contig 11329 bp, 9 predicted proteins | sample 1853271 | NCBI WGS metagenome assembly PJEL01 (sample SAMN08108733, study PRJNA415343) | Invertebrate metagenome, whole genome shotgun sequencing project. | host: Globobulimina | place: Sweden: Gullmar Fjord | collected 2015-08 | reverse complement strand
GAACAGATTTAAAAACCATTTAGCTGTCACATAGCACAAGCTGTAACTTTAAAACCATTATGTTTGCTGTATTTTTTTACAAAAACAGGAAGTTAGGATGAAATCCAAACAATGTTCGTGATATGTGCGAGTTAGCCGATACCAAGTGGTGCAAGTATCTCCTGTTTAATCTGTTCCAGCACCTTATCTTTTCCGACTTGATTGATTTGTCCACCAATCTCAGAAATAATTTCTGCCCGCTTACGATTTTCAGTCCGACAATCTTCTCTGGCCTGCTCTACTATGTGCCAATCTCCACTCGAAAAAAAATCATCCGCCGCAAAAGCGAGCCCATGAAACATTTTTTTGCGTAAGCCCTCAATATAGGTAAGATAAAAGCCTAAAGAACTTCTTTTTTCTTGAGCAACTATCCACCCAAGGTGACCCTCGGGATGAACATCTGCCAGAGTATCTTTCACTGCCCGGACGACCAGTTCAACAACGGTGCCAGGAAAAGCACTTAACAACTCTTTAACCACGCCTTGGTCAAAGGAATTGTCCTTAATCTCACCAATTTCATGGTGAATTATCGGCAACATCTCCTGTCGGACAATATGGTCTAGACTTTCTTTGAACTTGTCCTGATCAATCCCCCCACATTTATTCAGCAAACCATATCCTTGCAATGCTTCATGGAGGGCCTGCCGGGCAGAGGGGGCAGGTTCCATTACCCTATCCCATAGAAAATACCGAAAAGGTTCCGTCCGAAAATAAATCACCCCATCCTGGGTCATGGCAAATGGGCAATCTAATTCTCTCGCGTCCTCTTTTCCAAGTACCAAAACCCGGCAATTGCTTTCAAATATCTCCTCTTGCTGCTTAGCAATAAAAAATACCGCTTTTAATGACTTACCAAGTCCTGCCCCATAGAGTAAACCGGAACCAGCCAAGGCGTTATTTATCATTTCAACTGCCATTGGATCACAATTTTGGGGGCAAGGGACAGGATGGTATTCCTCATCCTTGAATCTGCTCCATAACTCTTCCCTTTGCTCGATCCAATCAAGGAGTTCAGGTGAATCCATCTCTTGCCAAGGCTCAATGCAATTTTCCCACTTGTAGAGATTCCTGAGCCGTAAAAAAAGCATACACATCGAATATATCCCGTTATCAATGGCATCAGAAATCAAACAGTTCTTCTTGGTGATCTCAACAATTCTATTCATAGTCTCACTATAGTTATCATTATGATTTCCCAAATAAATTCAGAATTCAAGAAAGTTCATTAATTTTTTTTTAATTTACATTTTTTCCTTGATATTACTTTTCAATTTTACCTAAAATAATTATTGACAATTAATATTTTACCTATTAACACCTGATAACATATATGAGTATAAATACCTATCCGTAACTCCCATTAACCCCTACGGGATAACTATCATGATACGTACATTCATAATTGATGAACAAGCGTTGGCTAGGCAAGGGTTGGTGTCATTAATCTCACAAAAAAGAGGGATCGAAGTTATTGGTCAGTCCGGCGATTATTTGCAAGGCCTTTTACTGGTCAGTCAAATGCAGCCAGATGTATTGATCATTAACCACTCGAGCCCGGGATTAAATGGACTTGAATTAATCAGAAATGTAAATGCTCTTGAGAAACCCCCGAAAGTATTGGTATTAAGCGTATACTCCGACCATGTCTGGTTACAGCAGGCCATTGACGCAGGAGCTTACGGGTATCTCCTCAAAGACCATGACATGGCAGACCTTGAGCGGGCAATCCGGGCCGTTGTCGGCGGCGACATGCACCTTCCTGAAAAAGAAGATGCACCCTGCCATCGAACTGAGACCATATCAGCTCGGGAATGCGAAGTTCTAACTTTAATTGCCGAAGGTCACACAAGCAAAGAAATTGGGTCCATTCTCAACATAAGTTTCAGGACTGTTGACCACCATCGCGCCCACCTGATGGACAAACTGTTCATCAACGATCTACAGGGCCTCACTAAATATGCTGTGCGTTGCGGTCTCATTGATCCGTCTGTCAGGTAAAAAAATAACCTAACTATTTTTATCGTAGCTAGTTTATTTTTCTTCCTCAAACAAGGTGACCTGATAGGTCTGAATAGTAAGATCACCTTGGCGCCATGCATCGGCGCCAAGGCCTGCTTTTCGGCATAAGTGAGACAAAAAATCCTCTGGATTAGAGAGTTGCTCCCAAACCTGTGGTAAAAAAGTTGCCCTGGCCGCTCCTTTACTCAAAATAACCCCATCCACTCCTGGACGCAGTTTACTGATTAACTCTGCGCCATCAGCATACTCCAAGGCTTGCGGCTCCGATAAAATACTAACTTCCAAATCGACCTTTTCAGCCTCCCCTTCAGTCAACGATTGAAAACGGTAATCACTAAAGGCTGCATTTTCAGCATTACTGCGAACCCCATTTCTAATTGGCTCATTACTCACCAAGCTGCCAATACACCCTCGCAATTTTCCATTGAGATGCAGAGTTACAAACACACCGCCCTTCTGGGCAAAGATCTCATCTTGCAATGCTTCATTAAGGGTTTGCAAGGCAAGCCCACTTTTCCCACGGCCAAAACGCTGCAGAATACTGTTTCGTGCCAAATCGCAGAGTACTTGCCCCTGCTCATGACTGATCTCTTTGGATTCTTTTTTCTTTGCCATACCAATCTCCTCGTAAAAAGCAATAGCTGCATAGCCCACAACCCTGTCTTTGCCTCCGGCAGTATCTCCGCTGTTGGTATAGTTTAACAAAACTGGTTGCCACTTGCGGCGCCGAGCAATATCCAAGGCTATAACAATGGGCTTAATTCCACAAGCCCTGTTCTCATCTTCCAATATTTTTTCCGATTCTAAACCAATGATCATCTCAATTGTTGCAGCATCGCGTTTTACGGCCTCATCATATGACAGATAATGAGAAAGATCGGAGCTAACAACCAACAAAGTATTGGCATCAATGATGGAATCTATTGCATCAGTCATTCCATCAGTATCTCCGAGCCCCATCACAATAGGTACCAAAGTAAATTGATTCAGATATGATTGAAGAAAGGGCAAAACCACTTCCAGGCTATGTTCAGATTTATCGGAGGCATCAATTGCACGAAAATAACGGTTATTACGCAGTGTGCCAGAATCATCATGTAAAGCGGTCTCGGCTAAAGGCGTCTGAAAAAAAGCCGCATCACTCACCGCTCCATACATAAACCCACCCCTGTGGTCCGGTCCCATTAAAATAACTTTATGATACCGCTCTGAAGAAGTAAGCAAGCGGGCAGCATGCGCTGCAGTAAAACCGGAATAAACATACCCAGCATGTGGAAGAATCAAGGCCTTCAATTCTTTGTTAATCGGTATTTCGATTTTGGTCTTTGAGGCCTGCTCGGTTAATTTTGCAATGGAAAACGAAAGATCATGAGATGAGGCAGGATAAAAATTCCCAGCCCACAATGCCTTGCGTACACCTTGGGCCGCAGAATACTGGGCGTTGGAAAAACAAAACAACTGAATTAACAACATCCCCACACATACACTGCCAAGTCTGGGCTGAATATAATTCATTAAAACCTCAACCTGTAAAGAGGTTTGATACAGAAGATAAGGCTATAAATATCTGTTAGAAAACTACAAGCATCAAAGAGACACAAGCCATAACCAAAAACAACAAGCCCACTGCCCGCAACCCTTCACAGAGGCGGTCAAGAACAGAATCATTGTGCGCAAGATAAGAACGGGTGACTAGCCACCTTAGCATTGTCGTTTTTGCCGTTTTTCTGGAGAGAGTTCGAAACAAGCCAGGATTACCAAGGGATTGAAACAAGGCAGGATATTTTTCCTTCAGCAAGGTAAGCAGCCGACTCATCAAAAAAAACCAGGCTCCTAAAGAGGCGGCCATCAACCAGAAAAAAACCGGCAGCATCTGTTCATTCATTTGATCGGTACGCTCAAATTAAGCAATAGTCAATGGCCTTAGAAGATCATTGATCAACCGACTGTCAAAATCTTCTCCAGGTAGAGGTGTGGTTAAAAGTTTATCGCCAACAAAAATCGAATTGGCTCCGCATGCAAATGCCAATGCTTGCGTCTCGCGACTCATGGTTTTACGCCCAGCAGAAAGACGAATTCGGGTGTTTGGCAATACAATTCTGGCAACCGCAATCACCCTAACAACATCAAACGGATCAATATCGGGATAATTCTCCATGGGGGTACCAGGAATTTTAACTAGGACATTTATTGGAACACTGGAAGGAGTTGGATCCATACTAGACAAGTAGGCCAACATCTTAATTCGGTCGGAATGCGACTCCCCCATACCTAAAATACCACCACAACACAAATGGATTCCAGTGCCTCTGAGGTGACTAATTGTTTCAAGTCTATCTTCAAATGACCGGGTTGTAACTATTTTTGAGTAATGCTCAGGCGAGGTATCAATATTATGATTATAATAATTCAATCCTGCATCACGAAGGCCTTCAGCCTGCTCCTTTGACAACTGCCCCAAAGTTGAGCACACCTCAATCCCCAGCTTTCTAATCTCCTTGATGACTGCCAATATCCCTTCAAATTTCTGCCGATTAGGGGGACGATCCCAGGCCGCGCTCATACAAACCCGCTTAATACCCTTCTCTTTCGCAGAACGTGCAAAGGCAAGGATTTCAGACGGTTCCATCAGCCCATGCGATTCTGTATCGGTTGGATGATGACTGCTTTGCGAGCAATAGGCGCAATCATTGGAGCAATTTCCGGTCTTGATGGAAAGCAAAGCGCAGAGTTCCATATCATTAGCCTGCCAATGTTTCCGATGCTCACTACCAGCCCTTGAGACCAATTCAAGCAGAGAGAGAGTATAAACTTCTTTAATACGCTGTTCTTGTTCGTTAATTCTGATCATAATTCAAATCGTTATGCCTACAATTATAATTGTTTGTAAAATTTACTAGTTCAAACACACAACAAAATCACTATACTTCTTAAGAACAGGAATTCTCATTTAGCAGTATTAATCCACAAATGAAAACCTGCTTATTTTTCAAAAACAGTGGTAGCCATCCCTAGAACATCTTGACTAACATTAAGACCGATCTTGCGTGCTGTCTTTAAATTTATTTGAATATTAGTACCAAGTGGGGACATAACCCCTATCTCTTTAGGAGTCTGATTCCCCAAGAGGATATTCCTCGCCATGGAGGCTGCCTGTATCCCTATATTAACAATATCTGAATTGACCGCAAAAACTAACCCCAACTCCGCAATATTTTTGGATTGCCCCAGGCAGGCAAGCTTTGTTTTTATACATCTCCCGGCCAACCATGAAATGTTTTTCAGACCATATATAATGGGATCATTCAACACCCAGTACACATCAACTTCATTACTAATCCCATCAAAAGCCCGCCTAAAATCATCGGCATTACTAATTGACTTAGCCACCAGTTCCATCTCTAACAACTCAGCCGCACTCTGTGCCTCACTTACTAAATTTGCTGATTGTTGACTATAAACCACCCCTATTTTCTGGGCCCTGGGAATAAATGTCGTCATATTAATAAATTGCGTCCCAGGTGAGACGTTTGGTTTTATACCGGTCATATTATCTTGACCTTCAAGAAGATTATAGCGCTGCCAGTTAAGGACCATGGCAAAAATAACCGGAATATCCTGCCGATTTTTGGTCCATATTTTGGCCATAAAAGCAGCTTTTGCACCAAGCACAAATATCAAGGATGGATTTGAACTAAACAACTCGGCCTTTAACCCAGGGTTCTTCCGCGGGTCACCCTGCAAATTAAAGGTATCGACTTGTTGCAATTCACCTATCTCAGCAGCAAAGGATGCCGCAGGCTGAGAATACGCCTCCTCAGAATCACTCAACAGTATAGCTATTGGACCACTGCGCGTTTGAGAAGAAAGGCAAGGCCCAGCAACAATCAAAACTATCAGAGTGAATATTATGAAAATAAAAATACGTTTGCCAACCATTTTACGTCAAGATCTCCATCATCTTGTTCTTATAAATGAGGTCAAGAATATACTTTCTAAATACTTGCAACTGATAAGCTCTTGCTATTAATAAACAGCCAAAAGCAACAGCTCAACTAATCTGTAAAAACAGATAACCAGTAAAATTAAGTAGATGTAATAAGTGGTTTAAAAAATAAGCGTTCCAAACAGTTTTTTAAAGCAATCTGCCCTTAAAGGGTGCCTTAAGCCAGCACACTATATCTCATTCAAAACCAGGGCCTAAAACTCACTTGAGATTTACCATTTAAGTATAGAGAATCCGTACAATTTTTATGTATTCTCTATCATTTTATTCCTATAGATTGTATTCAATCCACACGAGACACCCACCAAAGCTCTCGAAGTAACCACGCAATATACTACACAACACCGCAGAAAGACATCACTTTCAGCAAAACATGTACACACAAACAACTATTTAACAATAAAAGTTATGCATGAGTCTGCTAACCCCCTTTAACGCTTCAAAAATTACTCGCGACAAACTTTATGAGATGCTAACCAGGTGAAATGAAAATGTGAACTGAGAAAGAGGAGGGAATCAAAGCATACCAAGGCCTTCCAAACAGGTGCGAATCATTTTAAAATTAAATGGTTTTGCCATAAAACCATCAACACCAATTTTTTCTGCCTCATCTACCATTGTTTGCTCTGCAGTGAGCATCACAATTAACAATCCAGGAAACTCTTTTTTTGCAATGGCTGCGGCCTTTATGCCATTCATAATGGGCATTGTAATATCAAAAAAAACCAGATCAAAGTTCTCTTTGCGTAACGTCTCCAGAGCCTCCTTGCCATTACTGGCTTTTTCATACTCAATCCCGCCCAAGCGCTGCAAAAAGCCAGCTACAATTTTTTTTATTATCGGGCTATCATCGACCAGCAAAACTCTTTTACATTTTTTTGAAGAAATTTTTCGACCAGGCAACTCTTCTTGAACCGCCACCCGGGCAGACAACAGTTGACTAATTCTTACAGGAAGTTCTTTCGATATGCGGTGTGCATCAGGCCCTAAAACTATAACCGCATTTCCTGAAGCCTTTACGACGAGATCCTGCAACTCTAATGCCTCATCGAGAAACTCAGCAAAATCCAAGTTGTTTGAGATTCGGCAACCGATACTAACCGTTACATCAAATTCTTCATTTCTTCCCTGGATATAATTGGTATTTACAACTTCTTCTCGCACTCTCTCTAACTGCTCAATGACACGATCTATATTTGCTGTTTTAAACAAAATGCAAAATCTTGGGTGACCAATTCGGGCGAGAACATATTCAGCGTCACAACCAAAGCAACACTTAATCGTTTCTGCAGTTTTTTTTATCACCTGGTTCCCAACCACATAACCAAAGCCCTCATTAAGCATGGTCAAATAATCAATTTCTATAACCGCACAGGCCCACGACTGCCTATTCTTTTGAGAAACGAATTTAATGCCGTAATCATGCAAGTAATCACGAGTATACATGCCAGTTTGGATATCGGTTATGCCAGATTTTTTTAAATCATGAACCAATTGCAGGTTATCGGCCCACAGATTGACTCTGTAATAAAATTCCTCTCTCACAAAATTTTGCTTTAAGATAAAATCATTGGCACCGTGCTTTAAAAATCGCGCCCCAAGAAATGAAATTTCTTTTCCGGACAAACCCAAGATGGCCAGCTCATCCTCACAATGTGCTTTCCTTATTTCGCGGGTCAATTCAAAGCCATCCATGACCGGCATATCATAATCAGTGACAACTATTCGCACGTCGGGATGTTTCTTGAGCATGTTTAATCCAGACGCCCCATCTTTAGCCTCAAAAATCATAAACCTTTGATTTTTCAACAAATTCGACAAAAAACTTCTGAACATGGAAGAATCATCTACCACTAATATTTTAGTGTTAGCATTGCGCCTCAGACGCCCAAGCGACTTAAGTACCAACCCTGTACAACGAGGATCATCATTTGAGATTATGTCAAAAACACCTTTTACCCAGAGATCCTCATAATCTCCACCACTCCTTTCAGAAGTCATCGCAATCACTGCGATCCCCTTCTCAACAAGTAAATTAATTACCTGATCATGCCCTTCACCTGGAAACTCGCAATCCACAATTGCTGCCAGTAAACCTGGATTATCGTCAATAATTTCCAAGGCTTCTGTAGGGTTAGCTGTCACAACCAGCGGATGCGAGGTCTGCTTCCTTATCTTACGAGTGATTGCCTTTGTCAAAAGGCTACTACTTTCCACAAGAAGAATGGAACCCTCTTTGCATTTGCTTGACAAACTCCTTGCAGCAGGCAGAGATGAGGTATTATTTATTTTTTTTTCAGACATGCAACAAATCTATGGATGAATTAATAAAATCCAGAACACAATCACTGCAACCGGATAGCTCCCACCAACTACTCGTAATAATTATCATAACCATAAAAAAACTGCCCCATTTTATTTCTTTACTGCACTGAAAAACCAAATATATAGCAATTGAACTAGATACTCTAGTTACCTAAGATAATAGTTTATTAAAAGAAGATGAAAAAAAGCAATCACTTTAAAAGTATAGCTCCTCTAAAAAAAAGTTGTCCAATTAGAGTGAATATGTTCTACATCACAATAATTATTTACCATCATTTTAATCCAGAGCAAGATGAACAAACCATCATTTGAAAAACGAAGAGCGCCAAGGCAACAAGTGCCCGATTATCTTGTTTCCTTTGAACAGATTGCCGGACACGGCTGTGGTGACATCATAGATATTTCCAACGTAGGGATGCAGGTTAAAACCATGGAGACATTAGAACTAGGCGCTGTTACCATGCAATTCAAACTCCCCTCTTTTAAGAAGAGAAAAACCGTTCATGGACATGTTGTCTGGCTCAACAAGGCCTTTTTCACATACGGCATTAGCTTTCATCAGATTCTACCCAGCGACTTGCTCCAATAGTCCCCTTCCCTTTGTGACCCACTCCCCACACACCCCGCGCATAAAAACTTTTCTCTACGCGGTTAACATTATCTAGTGTCTGTCCAGGCACTTTCATATACAAGCAAAAGCAAGTAGCACAATTGACAGGCTACAACATCTCAACCACTTCAACTTTTTCGCATTAAGACCCACCTTGCACTTTCCACTCGCCGAACACATCTACCTCCTTGATTTTATTAATTTTTTCATTTATTTTTCTTCTAGATTCAAGTAAAGATGATCTAAATGCTGCAAAAAATTTGACAAAACAGCTCAAAAAACATGCAAGAAATGATAAGACCTGTCGACATCCTCATTGTTGACGACGAACAATCTAACCTCGATATCCTTGTAGAAATCATCTCTGTGCTGGATGAATTCAAGTGGAAAATTGCTCGTTCCGGCCCAGAGTGCCTATCCATCCTTGAGAACTATTTCCCCGACATTATCATACTTGATATCATGATGCCGGAACTGGACGGTTATGAGGTGTGCCGCAGAATAAAAAATGACCCACATCAGCGTTTTGCCAAAATAATCATGGTTACAGCCCGTGCCATGGAAGAAGAGCGTCTGGCCGGCTATGAAGCTGGAGCTGATGACTACATCGTAAAACCTTTCAGTGAAAAAGAGCTGGTTGCTAAAATAAAAGTATTTACCAACCTGGCAAAAAATGCAGAACTTGAAGAACTACAGATCAAACAAAGAGCCACCAAGGAGGCCCTGGACGAGAGTGAAAAACGCTACAAAAGTCTCTTTGAAGAAAGTCAATCCATCATGTTGCTTTTTGAACCAAAGACAACAAAAATTATTGACGCGAACCAGGCTGCTTGTGATTTCTATGGCTACAGCAAGGATGAATTTAAGTCCTTACACACTACTGACCTCAATATGCTTTCTAAAAAAGCTCTTTTTGAAAAAATTCGCGATGTAATAGACAACAAAAACAGGCATTTTCTCTTTCAACACAAACTAGCCGATGGAGAAATAAGAGATGTAGAAGTCTATTCCAGCCCAATAATATGGGAGGGCAACAGCTACCTGTTTTCAATAATTCATGACATAACGGAACGAACTAAAACCGAAAAAGAAACCAAGGAGATACTCACCAAGGCCATGCTGCAAGACAAACTTGCGTCAATCGGCCAAACTGCCACCGGCATAGCCCATGAAATCAACCAGCCACTTTCCTATATTCAGATTGTCTTCCAGGCAACCATACGAGACATCCTCGCTAACAAATGTGATCTCAATGAATTAAAGTCCGACTGCAAGGAATCGTTGCGGCAGATAGAACGAATTACTAAAATTATCAATCATCTGCGGGTATTTGGCCGAGATGTCTCCATGAACTCCTACGACGTTCACTTAAAAAATGTCTTGGATAATGCCCTAATCATCCTTGCGGACCCGATCCGTTTGAAAAACATTGCCTTACATATCAAAATTGACCCAGATCTGCCCACTATCCATGGCGACCCGACTAAACTAGAACAAATTTTTATAAACTTATTACAAAACTCTATGGATGAATTGGCAGGGCGTAAAGACGGTACCATTTCCCTTACTATTAATGCAGAAAAAGATACCGTAAAAATACGACTTAAGGACAATGGCAGTGGGATTCCTGCTCAAAAAGTCGGTAAAATATTTGAACCATTTTACACGACTAAAGAGATAGGTAAAGGGACAGGGCTCGGTCTTTCTATTGTTTACGGCATTGTCCAAGAGCATGCTGGCAGTATTGTGGCAGAGGAATCAAGCGAAGGCGCCTGCTTTGTTATTACGCTGCCGAACACCCAAGAAGACTATTAGCCCTTCAAAAACCATAGGCGTTACCGGCTTCTCTCCCCACAAGAGCTTGTTGTAAAGATGATTTTTAAGACATAAGATCTCACACCACCCGATGCCAAAACAAAAGCAAATCTCAAAACATCCTCGAATGCAGCGTGAGTTAAAAACCATTAATAGGATGATAACAATTTACTACCGCGACCACCACCAGACGACAGAGACAATTTGCCCGGAATGCCAAGAGTTATTGGCATACGCCGAACTTCGTCTTACCAATTGCCCTTTTCAGGAAAAAAAATCAACCTGCGGCAACTGCTTAATCCATTGTTACAAACCTGGCATGCGTCAAAAAATACGAGATATTATGCGCTATGCCGGCCCCAGAATGATTTGGCACCACCCACTGCTCGCCATTGGCCACATGATTGACGGACGCAGAAAACAACCGGTTCTGTCCCAAAAAAAATAGCCCCAGCACCTTGAGACAGCCTGGCTCGGTAATATCATGTTGAAATACAGAAAGACACATGCGATAC
>PJEL010004583.1_pt1 | contig 11330 bp, 12 predicted proteins | sample 1853271 | NCBI WGS metagenome assembly PJEL01 (sample SAMN08108733, study PRJNA415343) | Invertebrate metagenome, whole genome shotgun sequencing project. | host: Globobulimina | place: Sweden: Gullmar Fjord | collected 2015-08 | reverse complement strand
AGGGGAACTAAAATGATCCCCTTGATGTATGAATTAGATATAATGTATATGAACCCTTTCCCTTGCCTCTATTCATCAAGCTTATCATATATATATATCTATATTGACTTCTATGATGTAGAGAAATACCTCGGGACAATTATACTTTTTCCCGGATGTTACATAATGCATGGTTATGAGACAATAATTCAGATAAAGATGCTTAATTTTAAAACTAAAACACACACAAATGTACACCTTATGAGGTGCATTAACAACTGAATCATATATATGTGTGTAGTACCACACAACAGAACATATGTTCCCGTGGACTAGGAACATTTATACGTTGCATATGTTACCACAGTCCAACAGTAACATTAATTGGATAACACTATTTGTTTGACTGCTACACTGATTGGCATTCGTGTAGTGGTTGGCGGTTGGAAGAGTCTCGTATTCACGATCCAGATACGAGTGCCGCGATAGTCACCCAACTGTCACCAACCCTATCAGGCTATTTAACCAATGACTCATCCCAATCACAACAATGAATTATATAAGTGCCGGGTAGGGGGCATACCAATCCTCTTTAGCTGGCGCAACTCGACAGAGTTTCATTTTAAATAATCATTCTCTTTCGCCAACATGCAAGAAAGGGTGTTTGCTGCTAATATTGCTAAGAAAAAGACCACCGCACTTGAGACGCTCCACAAAAAGGAGCACATTTTAACATCTCAGCTTTGCACAATTGCTTGGATAGCATGACTTAGTTCTTCAATACCCTGGCCGTATTTTGCACTTGTGAAGTGAATCACCGGGTAGCAGGCAACATGACGGGAAGTGCAACTGGCAAGCTCCTCTGCCTTTTGGGCCATCTATAAAGTAAGGCATGAAAGTGTTGGTTACAGTGACAATACCATTTTTCCGCAGCACTTTCAACTTGACATCGTTACTCGTCTACTTACCTGTGGCTCGCTTATGCAATCAATCTTTGTAACAACAAGCTGAAAGACTATACCCATCGATTCCATTTCAGTCATAGCTGCGAGATCATAATCAGTCACACCCCTTCTCCCATCAATGAGCAGAAATGTGCGGCGAAGTGCTCTTCTTCCAATAGCCCACTCGCCTACATATTTCGCCCATTCTTTGGACTCTTTCTTGCTACGTTTTGCAAATCCATAACCAGGAAGGTCCACAAAGTACATTGAAGGCAATGTTTGCCTAGCTGTTGGTGAAGGTAGCAGCACATGTAAGTCTGCTGCTTCATTCTATAAACAGCAAGACACTACCCCATCTTTTGCACATGCACACCTGGATCAGTTAGTTCAAAGTAAGTCATCATTTTTGTGCGACCGGGTTCTTTGGATGTACGAACAACTGAAGGTCTTCGTAGCAGGGCTCCAACCAGACTAGATTTGCCTACGTTGCTGAGATTTTGGATCAGGAGGAGGAGGAGGAAGACGAGGATTAGCTCAAGGTAGGGTCTGAACATTATGATTAGAATGGAAGGCCTCAGAGCCCGAGTCATCACTTCTTTGGGGTGTTAGGACCAAAAAAAACAAGTTTTAAATACTGGTTGTGCTGGAGCAATGGGATCACACACAAATGTCAGGGGGTGGTGAACCATACCTTCGCCCGGTAAAAGCCACTTCTGGAATTCCTGTCTTGGGTGGCTCGTATCCAAACTCTTTGGGGGGTACAAATCGCCCTATCATCTTCTGCTGCTCTCCCCCGAACGTACCACCACCACCACCCTTTTTCGATGTAATTGAATGATCCTGAATGACAATTTCCCTATCCATCCCAACTGTTGTCCAGATAAACGGAGAGGACGTCGGGAGGCATGAAAATTTACCTGCCTTTAGTTTCATGCGCTGGACTCTTGAGTCGTCCACACCTTCGGATCCCTCCACGGAATTACAACTTGCATTTTTATTTCTCCCCCATTCAGAAGGGGGTGGAATATTACTCCCCATCATCTTTCTCCACGATCTTTTTACTTTTATGCGTTCTGGTCCTGCCACCGACCTTGATTCTGAGAATCCTCCAATGCCACGGATTGGGAGGAGGACGTACATATGCCTATGACTATTACTACATGCCTGGTGCTTAAACTCTGTTCGCGCATCATTCATGACAAAATCAGAGAACATACAATTTTTTTTACAGGTCCGCCTAAGCTCCGCAAAGCCCCTCTGCCCACCCCAATGCCACATCCTAGTACTACTCAACTACGGGGTCAACGTGACGTACTTATCTGGATGTTTCTCTACTTCTTATTCTACATCACGCAAAAGGGGGCAGACACCTCCTCGCTAACCACATTCGGATATTGTTTTAACTGTGATGGGGGCAGTCGCGTGGCTGCACTGGATTGAAGGGTGTACACCTGAGCGCGGGAGATAAAAGGCGGAGGGTTTGTATACGAATATACACCTATATAGGTGTAAATACATGATAACGAGACTGAAGTGGTATTCACACGAAAGGAACCAGACACATCTCCTTGCTAAGCATTCGGATGTTGTTGTTGTTTTAACTGTGATAGGTAGTGGTGTGGCAGAACTGAATAGGAGGGATTAGCTTTCTGGGCGGCGTGGAGGTATGAGGCAGATTGTTCGTGTAAAACGTAACGTGAATGCACACCTATATATGTATATTGGTGTGCGTAACAACGACTGAAGATTGTACATTTACATTGGCTTATCACACCTTGGGTGATTTTCCAGTTTAGTTCCAATTCCTACCAACTGTTGTGGCGCATGCATGCAGCAGTTCCAATCTTAAGGTTTATAACCCCTTTCACTCCCACCGGGTCCGAGTCCGAGATAGCCACCGCCCGATAACAAAGAGGCAAAATGAGACAGAGTATAATAGAAAATACCGCGTCGCAACACTGTATTAGCACCAGTTGACACAGCCGGCCAACTACGGGGCACCCAAGAATGACAGATGGGACAGTAGAATCCTAGTACAGGCAGGCATAGCACTTGGCAATATATACTTGCTGCTCTCGAAAAGTTCCATTCAATTTCCATCACTATTTCCAAACACCTTCCCACCTGTCATCATCTTCTTGTTTGTCTACTGGGTGGTACCAGCCTGGGTGCCCTGTTGTCTTTGGTAAGCGATAATTGACAAATACCTAGCAGGTAAGGTGGCAGCACCGGTAGTGGTAAATGGAAGGGAAAATGAATCATATGCAAACGCATGCGATGCACAAAAACGATTTGTGCTTTAGAAAGAAAGAAGCAGTCAACTCTCTCCCTCTACTTTAATGTGGATAATGTGAAAAGACACTATTCTCAGTTCAATCATTGCAGCTGCTGAACTCCATATCTACTACTAAATCTCACCTCTTCATTTTCCAGGTCGCTCATAGCCACAAGCAACACTCCCTCCATGAGAACTTTCTTATCAAATTTTCCATTTAGAAACCCCGGAATTTTGCGATACTTGCAAGGAATATGACGTCTAAGTTCTAATGGAAAGATTTCGTTCTTTGAGGCCCACCAATCCGCATCAGATGCAGCTGGAATGTCGTAGGCAACCTGCAAAGATGTAGGAAACGGGAAATTCACCCTCCTAAAGACGAAGAAGAATGTAGTAGTAGTTTAGCCTGTCCCCCCCCCCCTTATGTTTAAACACTCGCTGAGCACAATGCAACTAGAGATCCCCTATAAAATGTTCAGCCGTTTAAGCAGGGCAAGCAATCCCACGAAACTCCCCTTACCTACGTTACGCAGATAGATAGGAGCGAAGATAGTCACTTGCAATGCATACCTGTAAAACATTGGGTCCCGCGCCTTGTATTGGGTGGTTGGCAAATTGTGCTATACCCCTGAGGCAGTAAGTGCTCATATCAAAGACGATTGGAATGAAATGTAACAGCAAGTTTGAACTTGCAATTTGAGCCGCTAGGTTGAGCTAGCCTAACCCTAACCCTAACCCTAACCCTAACCCTAACCCAGCATTAAATACATTATTCTAGTGTAATAGCAACAGGCATTGTAGGTGCAAGTAATGGAATATTCCCCCAGCGATCCACAGACAGCAGGCGCACAACATCAATGACGTGATGAGTTGTTGTGCGACAGCATATATATTTACCCAACATGTCACATGATGGAAGGAATGTGTTTACAATGCCAGACTTACCATGGGTGCCATGGGCATTTCGCTGATTCCTTGCAGTCAACAACATAGTTATCACAACGCATCACCAGCTGCAGGCGAAACAATCTCATTATAGAACAATAATGGTATGTAATACAAAAAAATTGCCGTCGCAGCAGCTGTTTGAGTGTAACAACACATTACCTGGAAATCGGGATCTGGGAAGAGTTCTTGCTGGTATTTTGGGTCTTGAACCAACTGATGCAAAGAGTCAGTCAGAGATTTAGCAGGTACACACAATGCCCAAGAGGTTCATAATTCAGAAAGTATATAGTAGGTAACATCGAGTAAGAGCAGAGCTAGCTGCTTCTCCCACCTTTGGAGCATATACAACACCCGGAAAGATGCCGACAACAGAACCAGTAGGTGCTATACCATCCACCCATAACCCCCTTTAACGAGTATAGCATGGTGGTCAGTTTCGTGCAAGAAATGAATCATTTCAATTCGGATTCAGTCTGTATTTTTATCAATACCATCCTGCACCTTCGATGTTGGAGGGTTTCACTCGCATGGCATATCCCAGTTTTTCCTTAGGTTACGTCCGACCGCATCGTGAGTGCAACAAGAAACGGAAAAATAAAATAAACTTAAACAAAAATGTAAAGCTTCTGCCAAACTGAATGACATTAATGCCTAGCTACACGAGCGTGCTTAAAGGTACACAGAACGGATTGGACTCCATGAAATTGTTATTAAGTAAGGCAACCCCAAGCGCCTACGTAAGGCATGCATCAAGTGACACCTTCAATAAAGCAACGGAATGCTGTTGAGCGGGCCTGAGATTCATTACATCGGTGCTGTACCCTTGATTTTTGCCTTGTCGCATTTTTTTCATTTCCCGAGACCTCTCCACGATCCCTTCCAGCTCATCAGTGACACCACTTGCCCCAATATTTTCACGTTCATGTTTGAGAGATACGCTGATGATTTTGGTGGCTTTGATAACCTTATTGGAAGAGAAATGATGGGGTGGTGACGAGTGAGACTACTGTCGTATCTCTCATCCAGCACGATGATATTCCATTCAGCTTTCAGCTTTCAGCTTTCAGCTTTCAGCTTTCAGCCCTACCTGATGATTAAGCTCTCTCTGAAGAAGTTTATTCACAGATGAAGGATGGACACTGTTCACAATATTCAATGCAGTAACCATTGCTTCAGCAGCATCACTGTGGAGGCCATCCAACTGAAACCGCAGTGCCCTAATTCACGTCCCACCATGGACATGAAATAATAACGTTATTTTCAAAAGTGTAATGACACCGCATATAGTTATTCATCATCGAAACTTCGGTGGTAAGGATAACAACGAGGCGAAATACCACTGTGTATGATAGCACCAGTGGAATGGAACCATCATCATTTGTAACAAACAAACACCAAAAACGGCAATTACTAGAGCAGCATCAGCACAATAATTCCAATCGTGATTTTGACTACAGACAAGAAGAGCAGTGCATCATTGTACCTGGTTGCCAAGAAAGCATCACGTATGTCCCTAAGCTCTTGCGCGCGACGAGGACTGGGGAACAAGAGAAGGAAGGTATGATGATTGATGAATCATTTCTGATAACACCCCGTGTCTATCCGTTGCAAAGATGAAGGTCTTCCTGCCTCCTCACACCAATCAACCTCAACCATTTTACTGTTCAGCATTTTAAAGCCAAAAAAAAGTAAGCAGCTCGAGAATATGCACCACCAGCACAGCAACCAACGCAACATGTATGCAATCAATTTGACCCTAACCGTATCCCGGGACTGTTGTCGGACAAAGCGTTCGTACCTAGGCTTAAACACAAACCTCTCCAACTGACGGTGAATCTGAGCTAAAAACGCTGCCATATTATTGATTGGTGTTGACCAGCTTTAAATGCAAACATCAAAGTGGTCGGTAAAGGAGGATGACAGCAGTAGGAGTACGTACTACTACAACAAGGGGTTATGGTTAGGGTTATGGTTAGGTTTAGGGTTAGGGTTAACGTTTAGTGTAATTACATTACTAGAGGTGTACACAGGGTTACGGTGGTTAGGATTTGATGGTAAGGGTTAGGGCAAGACACGATAACAACGATCAAAAACATTTGAAAGAAGAAGTTTAAAATAAACCAACCCCAATGATGATTTAAGTGGATGATACAGGTGCAAATGGTGATGTGACAGCAGGCACCTAACCCTCTTGTTTTACCAAACGGTCAGTAGGTGTGTAGACCAAAGCATTGGAGATAATAAATTAGAGAGAGAGAGAAACAAAGACGGAAAAATTGTATCCCACCAATTTTATTTAGAATGCTAATTGCAGTCTCACCACACGCAGAGGCAACCGCTATTGAAAACAGACCAAAAAATTGAGCAGATTTTTTGGTCTGTTTTCACAAAGGAAAAAGTTGCAGTACACCATAGAAACAACACATATACATCCTTAAGCTTAAGTACTACCAGATGCGCATTGCAATGCTGACAAAATGGCCAACAAGGCACCAATACCGTAAACACGGCAATCAACGCAGAAGTTTTAATACAGTCCACATGATATTTTTCTCCGAACGCGAGTCCACACCCCATAAACCTTTTCGCTTCATTGCTCCAAGCAGATTTTGACATTTGGCCCACATAAAATTGCTTCCACCATCGACGACAGAAAAACATTGGCAGGTGGCCAGGATGAAATACTGAGGAGATTAGTGTATCACATTAAAATAACTGAAAGGCTGTGCTACACTGTTCGTCAACAGTAGCTACTGTTGTTCTTCATTTATGCAAATAGTCAACAGCCTTGGCTCGCCTTTGACTACTCCGAGTTGCTACAGCAGACTGAGATTTGAGTTTGGATTAAACATCACACTGGCAGCAAATATCTCATCAACCATTGCATGCAATCAGTGGGGCGAACACCATTGCAGGTGTGCTGTGCTGTCATAAAAAAAAAAAAACGTTCATGGCTCAATGCATACCTGAGGCCTTTGGTTTTCCTTCTTCCTCGTCTTTACCGTTGGCGTTGTGGTGAGTGATTGTTTAACCCTCGTCTTTACCGTTGGTGTTGTGAGTGATTCTTTAACCACTATTTTCTCTATTTCATCATTTGAGCTCTCTGAAGCACCAGATTTACACCGAACTTTCTTCAGGGATGATTTAGATGGTGTGATATCCACAGCATTTGCCTTTTCTGGTGTAAGACGTCTCAAGTGCCTCGTAGACTCCGAGTATGGCTTAAAATGTGTTTCGCCAAATGTAACACGGCGGCGAGGACGTTCTCTTCCTAGTGCATTCCTTTCTTCCTGCTGCTTGGTGGTTTGTTTCCCAGATGGTGTCATCGAAGAGTGGGTTATTTTTGTTCTACTACTTGCTTTAGTCAAACCAGAACTACTGGGTGGTGACTCGTCGTTGGTAGATAAATTCCTCTTTTTTCGTTTTCTTACTGCTGTCTCTTGCGTAGTATTATCAGCTTCAAGACGCACCTCTTCCTCTGCACCTGATTTCTGGATCCCTCCAAATTCTTCTGAGTGCTGCTGCCCCTGCCTTGAATTTTTTCGTTTACGTTTACTCTTACAGATATTGGATGAAGTAGGTACTAGCACCTTTTGCACTTCTCCTCCTCCTCCTCCTCCTCCAGTCACTTCAGCTGCTTCATTATTAAGACCATCCACACCACCACCCTCCAATTCACCATTATTATTAGCCGTTGCTGCCCACCCGTAAACAGCAACTCCATGTTTTGCAGAAGAAACTGGCCCTTTCCTTTCAAGCCACATCTTCCTCACTACTTCATGAACAGATTTTTGACTACCTGAACCCCGTTCCATAGAGATAGCTTGAATATTTTGTAAAATATCGTACATGTCTTCCCTATGCTTGTCTGATGTAGCCTTATCTGAAGCAAGGGCAAAAATACGGCCTTGTACGGCAGGCAAACTAACTCTAGGAAATAGCATGCGCCATTCTTCCTCACTTGCTGCTGCTGTTCTCCTCCCAATATCTCGTTTTTCATCATCACTCTCGTACAATATATCCATTGGTAACCTTCGTAAAATACGGTCCAAAACACGCTTGAAGAATGCTGATGACGTGGCTCCTTGTCCTTTCACCCCCCCAGCTTGCAGCACGGAAAAAAAAGGTTCCAATGCTAATAGGAATTCTAGGGTTGAAAGCGTAGAAGAAGACGATGATGGTTGATACGAGGCACGCCATAGTTCATCCAGAAAGACGTCCGAAACATGAAGACGAAGACCATTGGGTAGTTTCTCAAGGATTTCATCCTGAAGGATATCCATGAATGCAAGTAGGCCACCCCTAACTGCGGTTCCATTTTCGGTGATTCCAGAAAATGATTTGGCCCCCTCCTGGACTTCCTCGTCAAGACAGAACCTCAGTGATCCACGCAACACTATTCTAATAAGCGTGTAGTATTTATCGATACGCAAGTGGTCAACTTGTCCCCATTGTACTTGCATTGTTTTGCAGAAAAAACGAAAAAAACGCAAACCCTCTTCAAGTTGCCCCGCGTACACAAATATCAGTCGACCTAAGGATTCCGCTAGTTCCAGTTGAACCGCCGCCTTGTCACAAAGCCACATCGAATACCACAGTCCTTTCCAGATTTGAAGCAGATCGAGGTCCGTCAGCTTTCCTGCCTTGTTTCTCCTACTCAACCACACCTTTAACGCTCCAACCGTTCGATCCCGAGTGTACTTGTCTGAACTGTGGGCCAGGTGTCGCCCGAATCGAACCTCATTGGACTCGCTAACATCCTTGTGGTCTACCTTCATATCTGGCGAGCTAAGCCTTCCCCTTAACTCAACCTCGTGGTCAAGGTTCATATTCCTAGAATGCCTCTCACTGTTCCCTTTACGTTTCCCCATTGGATTTATATATATCTGAGCCTGTGTAATCCAGTAGACTTCACAGCCCCAAACTGTTGCAGGGATTCGAAACAGAGACTTTGAAGTAGGGGGTTAGGGTTTTAGGGTTGGAATTCTAGGGCTAGAGTTAGGGTTTAGAGCTAGGGTTAGGGTTAAAGCTCAGACCTAGGGTTTTAGGGTTAGCATTTTAGGGTTAGGGTCTTAGGGCTAGGGTTAGGGTTAGGATTAGGGTATAGTGTAATTACATCAATAGATGTGTACACAGGAGTTACGGTTAGAGTTAGGGTTTAGGATAGGGCTTTAGGGTTAAGACTTAGTGTTAGGCTCATTAGAGCCACAGCAATTTCCAAGAATGCGAAAGAACCACTGGAGATTTTTGTGTCGGTTTTACTTGTAAAAATCGACTTTCAGGGCAAGGGGGGTTATGCATGCCTTAAGCGTTGGAGAGGGGTCGTCTGGATGGTATCGTGAAACAACTGAGCCTTTAAAGAACTGTAGAGGAAGAACAGAACGAGTTGGGCTGTAAATATTTTCTCTTATTAGTATTATTTTAAGGGCTTTGGTAGTAGCAATGACAATAGCAGTGCCCGTTTGGAATGTGAATCACTCAAAGGACTTCCCAACCTCAATTTCATGACAATTGAATGTAAAGGGCAGCAAGTTTAATGATATTGCAACCCTTCATGTTAGAATGAAATAAAACGGGGACCATCCGTGAGTGACACGAGAGTGAGATCTTACTCACCACGAATGCCGAAGGCACAAGTCAAATTTGTCCTCGACCTGGAATGCGGCACAACAGCACTTCACAACCCATCATCCAGGCGAGTGGAAATGAATGTATGATGATACTACCATTCTCTCTCTCTCGCTTGCTTGAGCACTTTGGGCAATAACAACCCTAAGGTGCCAGTGTATCCTATACATTATCATCCATCCCATTCAAATCGCAAGGCAAACGTCAAGATATTCGCTCAAATCTAGCGTAGATTTGAGCAAATATTCTCACCACCTAAACTAAATGGCACAATGCTACATCACTGGCAACGCTGTCTTGATCTCTTGAAAAGGAAGCTGATCCATTTTACTATCAGAATCGTAGATCTTATGAAGTATAAGGAAGGGAAGCATGCACGGAACAACATTACACGACGCAAGTTATTCAAATATATACGTACCTGGTAATTTGCCATCTTCACATCCAGCTCGGAAATAAGTTGAGAGAGCTCCTCTGCAGATACGGTCTCCTGGATGGTACACATAAAAGATAATGTGGCTGTAAAATACTTTCCCAGACCTGACCTGAACGCATGCATCGTACCACCTTTGCTTCCAACCCTAACATTAGACACTAACTTTTGGTTCTACACTTTCTAACCTGTTCTAGAAGCTTGTCCTTCACCTCCGTGAGCAGCCTGTACTTAGGTTTAGGGCTTTAGGGCTTAGGATTTATGATTTATGATTTAGGGTTTATGATTTATGATTTATGATTTAGGGGTTAAGGTTAGGGTTAGGGTTAGGGAGCAGCCTAATATGCATGATGGTGTGCCATATCAGGGGAGAAACCACACAATGACACATCGAATGGATGCTGATGATGACTATACTAGCTGGAATCACCACCAGTCTTACGCACTTGAAATTGTTCACAAGAATGCTTTTAGCCATTACATACGCATTGCTGACAAGTCGATTAACCTTCAACAACAAATGCAGCATAACAACAATGTTTTTTTAGTCAGGACTGGAAATGGAAATCCGTCCACCACACTATTACTAACCTCTTCATTAACGGTCTCAGTCGTTGCTTCGCCCCATTTTACATCTACGCAAGGAATACCACGTCGTCGCTGTGGGTTAGAGACAGTCTTTGTGCCAATTTTCGGGCTGAATCCCCACTGAGTGACCATCCTCCGTGCCACACTTGCAACTTGCTGAAGGTCATTGCTAGCCCCCACTGTTGTACCCATCTCTCCATATACGAGCTCCTCTGCAACACGGCCTCCCAGTGCCACTGCCAGCTGTGCTTCAACGTATTGCTTTGAGTACCTTGCACAAGTACAGCGTCGGCACAGGAAATATCAGCAGCCAGCAGTTTGAAAGTGAAAGAAGAAATAAAGTGCAAACGCGGAATCAAAAATAAAAAAATAAATGCTGCTGCTTACATGCCACTTTCTAAGCGCTGTTCATTAGGGGCAAAGAATGTGAGCCCTCCGACTCCATTAGACCGTGGGATGATGGTGACCTGAGAAGATGTACACCACAAGTAGTTGTATATACAGTAATAGTAGTATTAGCGAGAAACATTCGGAA
>PJEL010004582.1_pt1 | contig 11331 bp, 21 predicted proteins | sample 1853271 | NCBI WGS metagenome assembly PJEL01 (sample SAMN08108733, study PRJNA415343) | Invertebrate metagenome, whole genome shotgun sequencing project. | host: Globobulimina | place: Sweden: Gullmar Fjord | collected 2015-08 | reverse complement strand
GATTCTGTCAAAAAATAAACCAATAACCGCAGTCCATTTCAGGTTTTTATGCACATCCGCTACAGATGTCCCAACTGTCTATCTATCAGATATGTGGAAGGCAAGCACTCTTGTGAGAGATATCCGAAATGTCCACACTGCCACGAGAGGGTAGCAATCTAAATAGCTTTGTGGCCCAAATAAGTGAAAATATTTGCAGGTGGATCTCTCCCAGCATCTATGTCAAGTTCAAGTTCCCAAAGAAAAGACGAGATTGGGATCAGAAACGTTCAACGGTAATGTTTTCATTTTTCTAAATTCTAATGCCCATGTGCTATTTTCAGTTGTATATTTCGACGTCGAGACGGCCGTCGGTCCGGACAAAACCCTTATACCGTATCTGGTGTGCTGGGCAATCAATTGCGAAAAATGCATAACCATGGACATAGACGATTGTCAAATTTGTGGGCCCAGATACAGATACGAATATGGATGGAAGAGTTCATATAAATTTTGCGATTGGCTGTCCACTAATAAACGAATAGAAAACCATAGAACTATATTGACTGCTCACAACAGGTTAGCCCGATTCCTCTCATAATATCTGGGGTCACCATGTTTCTCTGCTTACAGTAGCAAGTTTGACGCTTTCTTCATCTATGACTACTGTACGCTTACTGGAAAGCCGATACAGTTGAGCTTCAGAGCGAACGACCTGCTGTCATTTACTTGGGGAAAAATCCAACTGAAAGACTCTTTACAAGTAAGCCTTACTACTCTCAATATCCTAATAAACAGTTACATTTGCAGTTTATGAAATGCTCTCTCGACAAACTGCCCACCATCTTGGGACTCGGTAGAAATGTGGAGAAGGGCTTTTTCGCCTGGAAGCTGGCCAACAAATGCCCGGGACTGGACTACAGAGGCAAAATTCCTCCGGCTTACTACTTCGGCATCGAGAGCATGATCGACGAGAAGAAAGAGGCATTCTGGGAGTGGTATATGCCTCTAGAGAACGACCATCGTTTCATATACGACCTAAAACTGGAGGCTATAAAATACTGCAGGTAATTTTATGTGCGGTGGGAGTGTCACAACCTTTTTCTTTTCATTTAGAATGGATGTTAAAATACTGGAAGCTGCGTGGAAATCGTTTCGTTCGAGTTGCCTAGAACTCACCAGAGGTCATGTGGACCCCCTGATCGGAAAATTTTTCACGCTTCCCAGCTACTCGGCAGCGATTTATAAAACATTATTCATGAAATATCCGATAGGAATCGTACCTTACGGAGGTAAGTATATGCAAATTCTCGATGTCTCTGCCATTTCGTTTTCTAGGTTATCGAAATCCGAAACGGGCTTCTCAATCGTGGCAAGGCTCGGCTTATCTGGACTTCTTGAACAGTGAAAGAGCCAAAGAAGGCAAAGAAGCATTGGTCTGCGCAAATAATGCTACGAAAGAGATGGCTATCGGGCCGTACAAGGTCGATGGCTTCTGCAGACAAACGGAAGACATTTACGAGATTCTGTAAGGAGTGTGCATAGCTATAATAGTTTATTACTCCCCCTATTTCTAGAGGCTGTTATTGGCACGCGGATTGCGGCAATCCGTCGAGATGCCAGTGGAATCTCAGGAAAGCTGTACATCCGACGAGAAAGCCACTTACTTACGAAGACGTGAATCTTCAAACGGTGACCCGTTTGCGCCAACTAGAAGATACTGGCCGAAGAGTTCACAGCATATGGACTTGTGAAATCGTTAAAGAAATGACCTTAAACCCGTTATTGAACTCTTTTATGAAGGACGACGAGATGCTTCTCAAATACAAGCAGCCGTTGGATCCAGCTGCAGCGGTAAGTCATTAGAGAGCTTATATTTCGAGTCGAACGACAATTTTCTAGGTATTCGGGGGAAGAGTGGAAGCTTTCAAGTTGAGAATGTTGCTGACCACGGATCAAATCATGGGTGGTTGGACCTTGGAACATCTCGACTTTTGTTCCCTTTACCCGTTCGTCCAGTGGCTATACTCCTTCACTACGAATCCGCATCCCGAGATAATAGTCGATCGTGGCGAATTGACAAAAATAATGGCAAAGTTGGACGAGTTTCTTGACAAGAATTATGGGCTATGCTATTGCAAGGTAGTACCTCCCTACCGATTAAACGTCGCCGTACTGCCCTACCGGGCCAGAGGCAAGACCGTATTCGCGCTTTGCCGAACGTGTGCCGAGGAAGACGAGCGGGAGGTAAGTTACTTTTTTGCTCCATTGTAATTATCTATCTTCTCTCTTCTATCAGGGATGCGATCACGACGCCGAAAAGCGAGCGCTGGATGGTGTATACACGTTCTACGAGCTGCTCAAAGCCATACAAAGAGGTTATCGAGTTATGCACGTGTACGAGGTAAGCTTCTTTTCCGATACTGGGCCCCAGCTAACGATCTACTTGATAGGTCTGGAATTATGGCGAGAACAAAGAAAGGATAATGAGCGATTATGTAACAAACATGATAGCCTTGAAGACCAAACATAGCCCAGTCCCGCCGGACATGACCGCTCAAGAATTCTGTTCCATTTGGAATAGCCGCGTACCTGGAATGGACCTGGACCCCGAATCACTCTGCGAGTCACCTTCGATGAGATTGACTGCGAAAATATTGATGAATTCCCTATGGGGTAAGTAAAACGGTCATCGACATAGATTATGAAACGATTTTTTGTAGGAAAATTTTGCGAAAAGTCCTCAAAAACGAAGACGTGCCTTGTGGATGGTTGGAAATCGCTCAAATGGAAATTGGACGACCAAGAAATTAACATTTCCAGAATCGAACAACTCAGCGCCAGGACTATGGTTCTGAGTTACAAAGAAAAGGAGCCCTTTATTACTGAAAGTGGAATGTACAATCCAACGTTGGCTGCATATACGACCGCGCTGGCAAGGGTCCAATTGCTGGAGAAATGTTTGGAAGTCGTGGGCGAAAGGGCTCTCTACTGCGATACGGACAGTATCTGCTACTTGAAAATCCCTGGCTCACCCGAACCGATACGTGGAGAAGCGTTGGGGCAACTGGCAAACGAATTGAAACCCGACGAGTTCGGCACCAGCTTTCAATGTGTGGCGCCAAAAACGTGGCGTTTGGAGATAAGCAAACGAACTTGCGAAGCGCCCGTTGTCTGGCGCCCGGTCAGAACCTTGTTAAAATCCAAAGGTAAAGCCTCCCCTGAGTCAACTGCTCGCATGTATATATCTCTCTGTTTCAGGGCTTCACTTGGGCGCTTTGGGATCTAGCATCAAACAATCGATCGACGATCGGCAACTGTGGGACGATCTTATAGACACGAACTTGGTCGACGAAGACGGCGTCACTCCGCGACACTCCATGGCCGAATTTTACAAAAGCTTGGAAGGTTGCCGAGTATCGGACGAGCTGATCAAACCGTGCTGGGATGCCTTCAGTCAACAGGAATGGATCAAAGACAGGGCTCACAAAAAAGCCCCCGGATTGATTGTGCCACAACCCAAACTGACGAGAGACCGATTTACCGGCAAGATTCGCGAAGATCGACGGGCCAAGAAGATGATCCGGTTACGCCACGACAAGTCCATGCTCCTAAACACCGAGCCGCATTGGCCTCAAAACACCAGTGCAACGAAGCCTTATGGATTTAGATTGATATAAATAGGAATAACCCCCCGCGTGCGCCCTACGGGCGCACGCGGGGGCCTTAGGGGCGGCGCGCGGACCCCCCCTACCTCACCCGGACCTTAGAGGTCCGGGCCCGTCCGACCGCTGCGGTCGGACCCCTCTAGGGAACAGGTCGGACCTCTAAGGTCCGACCTTATAGGTTAGGAGGGAAGGGAGGGGATAGATAGGGTTTTATATTATCACTTTCTGTACTCGTATGTGTATTTATACCAATAAAAATTTTAGATGGCAGAGCCCAGAGCCAAACGTATCAAAATCGATCTTTTGGATTCCACAAAGACCGTGGTCGACTCTCCTGCGGAGTCTTGGTTGGATAGACCAGTTTCAGAATGGCCGGAAGGTGTCATATTTCCAGTGAACAGAGGTATCTACGCCAGAACCATGATGGTTATGGGTGAGGCGAAGGTGAGGAGACGGGGGTTTACGTTCGGGGCTTATAGATCAATTTTTTCAGGTGACTTTCGGATCGTACTCGGACGGCAGTATCGGTAGCGAGGAAATGGAGATGTACTGGATTCCCGCCAGGCACGTTGAGGGGATGAACCCGCCTACCGGCACTCTTACCTCTCCCGTTCGTTTGGACGTTTACTGCACATTGAATCTGACGGAGACGGAGGAACTAAGAAAGCTTCTCGCTTCGGACGACGGCAAAAGTCGTCAAGATAACTTCTTTCTGAGCGAGGACACGGCTACACCCTTCAAACGTGGGCGGATATTGACAAAAAATGGCAAAATATTCAAATTGTCCAACGCCAGTATGTACGGTAAGTGAGAAGAAGCCCGAGGCTATTTTTCTACTTTACACTTTTTTTACAGAACAGGGCGGAGCGGCCATACGCAGATGGGAAAGTGTTAACTTGGGAGACGACTTGCACCATTTGAGGAAATTGAGCAAAGTGATCGCCGAAAGACTGGCATGGTTGGAAGAACACCGTCGGTTCGCAGGATCGCAGTCTGCGCGTAAAATGGATGAACTGCGCCAATATCTCAAACTTCGAACCAAGAATACTGTGGTTCAAAACGTTTTGACCATCGTGGATGGGGAACCAATCAGTAAGCCGACATTATCGATTACTTAATATATTGAGAGCATGTTTTAGAATGGGCTAACAAGAGAGAAGTCGATTGGTCCAACCTCACCAAGGAACAATACAGGCAAATTGACAGAAACGTGGTGATTCTGGATATGCTTACTAACGACGGTGAGTCTAACTCTCGGACTGCCTGCTGGCTATATACTTTGACTTTTTTATAGTTTCCAAACAAATCTCCGAACTGACATTGGGAGAAGTGCGCGAGTTGATTGCCAAGTCATTGGCCAGTCCGGAACACGTAAGCTCTGTTATGGAAAGCTTGTTCGAGAGAGGATCGGTTCTTTGTGAGAAACGCAAACTGTTGGTTGAAAAGTACAAGAAAAAGCGCAAAGCTCCGGCGGAGCCGGCTCAGACTCAACAGCCAGAAGTGATTTTTGAAGGGGAAAGTTTGTAACTAGATTGTGTGGTGACGGATATATAGTTTTTTATTAAACATCAAGTTTTATCCATTTTCTATCTACTCTATCAACAACATTGTTGGAAGCTAAAATGCTCCAGAACTTTTTAATATCGAAAGGTCTCTCCTTGCGGCCTTTGTCGTCGCTGGTCGTATATTCGATTAAATCGATCAATGGGCTGCCCGGGATGAAGCGATCGCCATCGACGTACAGGATCCGTCCGTCCTGGTCTAGCTTTATATGAGGCCACAGTTCGTCCAGTAATCCTTTAGCTTTGTCGTTTGTCAAGTAGCTCATAAAATCGGCCTTCATAATTTTGTCAGGTTTTTCTACAATCTTAACTGCCGCCATTCTTGAGATATTTGAGTCCGAGTTCACAAATTTTAGGCACGAGCTTTTTCCTGTAGTTATCACTGAGCAACAGCTGACGCTTCTTCTTGAGAGAACCCTTTTGGAAAGTTTTCAAGTCCAGACCCTTGATCTTCTGCTCGGAGTTGACGATTAGCTCTGCCAAGGCTTGAACCAGCAATTTTTTCTCTTCCAACAATGTAGTATATAACTTCTTACTTAATCCGGACTCGCTCAGCAATAACAATGCGTTCCAGTTATCATACACGTAGGACCCTGCGATGTTAGACATAACTGACGAAATTGGTGCAATTTTGGGCATTTATATAGTTAATCTGCATCCTTTTTCTTCATCTCGTACCGCACAATGCATCCTTCGTTCGTAATAGTCTCACGAACTCTATATCGTTCTGGAGTATCGGCCCTTAAGTCTAGTAAAAGGAAATCGCCAGATTTTTTAACCGCGTCCTTATATGCCGACAGCAAAAATGGTCCGTATCCGACATCTATTTGAGAGCCCAACTTTGAAATACCCATTTTGTCTCTGGGACTCGACATCAGCGCGAGGTACTGAGCGTTTCTTTGAATGCACGTGTTCGAATCGTGCTTTGAGAACAAGTGGTGGGTCACCCAGATGACGCTCAATCCCCAATGGTGTCTGAAATAGTTGGTGTACAACTGGGTATATTTTCCGATCATTCACTCACCTGTAAACGGTAAACAGCTTCATGAGCTGATGCGAAGCCTTAGGATTTTTGATTACGGACTCCTCCAAGTCGTCGAATATTAACAGATTATTGCCTTCTTTTTTCAAACAACTTTCGACGAGCGATTCGTCGGGCCATCCGCCGTGGTAGACGAACGTTTTCGCATACTTATACCAATCGTCGTACATAGGTTGCTCCGCACCGTAACATAGCAATATTGTATCCCATTGCACTGTTCCGTAAGTGAGAGGTTTCGACAGGATGTTCACAAAAAAATGTGTGTAACTAACCGTAGTCTTGCCAGAAGAAGTGCCCCCAAAGGCGACTAGAGAAAATGGATGTACAAATCTGCAGTCAAACATGTTTATTTACACGTGATAATAATTATACATATATAGGGATATCATCGTTTCGCATCGCCGCGTTCATCATTTGCCCTTCTTCTTTTTTCTAGGCTTTTTCACCAACTCGTTGATACGGGTTCGACAAATCGCGCACACGTCGCGCGATTTCTTGGCCTTGGGTTTCTTGGCGATCGTTTTCTTTGGCTTAACCTTCTTAGCTGCCATTTCTTCCCCGGTCTCGATATCCATGACTAACTAGGAACGAAGCGTCGCGGCCATCGTATATGTACTAATACAACGATGAGAAAACGATGACTCTCATCAATAAATGGGCAGCAATTCGTCCTCGTACACCGTGCCTCTCATCAGATCGCCTTCTTCGTTGGATACTCGGTACGTGACAGGATCCGTGTTGAGCAAGGAATGTATGTTATAGGTTTCTTGAGTATACGTTCCATAGAAGGAATGGATTAGAGGATCTCTTAACACGGATAGCTTTACTTTTTGCCCCACCGAGTACTTGTGTTTGAGGGGATAACGTCTGAGCCCTCTGGCCAGTCTCGGATACAATCTTCTAAACACGATTCCGGCATTCATCTCATCGACATCGATCGGCCTGAAGCCGTGACCCGGAAACGTTGTAGAGTTTCGACTTTTTGTGAGTGCTTCTAAAGCATCCACCCATCTCTTGGTCTTTTTCCCGTCCATGTATCTCCAAAGTCGGTGCTTCAGTATTCGAATGTTCACTTCGGCCACCGAGGCTTTGACATCATAATTCTCCGTGTGAAACATTGTGACTCCGTTCTCTTTCATAAGTTGACGCATCCGCGAGTTGAGGAACTCTCCACCTAGAATTAATCTCATTATATGATACAATTAAAACAATTTTTATACCTGCGTCGGACTGCATTCTTATAAAAACTTTTCCTTCCGGTAAAGAATTGAATATATCCGCCATCATTTCGGTAGTTTCTTTGCCAGTCTTCGTTTTCAAAGGTCTGGTCCAGACCATTTTGGACAATACATCCACTACGAGCAGTATGTATCTGTAGCCGCTATTGAAGCGTTTTAAACTACTCATGTCACCGAGGTCCGTCATCGCCAAGTCGTATATGCCATAACTGACCACTTGTCTCCTCTTGAACTTGTATTTGGCTCTCGCACGATTGGTATAGGCTTTTTGGCGGCTGAAGAATTCGCGCACTTGTTTTCGCGTGATGGAGGGAAGCCGTTTTTTAGCATATTTATAAAATGTAACATGATTTCCTGAGTAACCGACCGGCGATGTCGGATCATAATACATGTCCTCCAAACGTTGTTCTGTAGACATCGTATATAGTTTGTTCGGATATGTCGTCCGTGCACTGACGCAGGGCCGCTACAAATTCCTCCTGATTAGGATCGACGCAGCTATGACGGTCTTCCGGTATGTCCACAAATTCTGATACGCAACAGGTGATACACTCCCGTCTCAGCACCTTCTTTACTTTCTCTGAGAGGTCTTCACTTCTGCTCACATTGTACACGGGCCACAGCGAACCGTTCGCGTCCAGTTTGTCGTACAATTGTTTGCGAATGAGAACCGGAATATGCACCAGCAAATATTGATCCTCCTCCTTGGGCGGGGGTATGGGTGAAAAATTCAGGAAGCAGCGATGTCTTTTCTTGGATACCAGCAATCTGCAGTCCCTACAGTAGGAATGCATGCAGCGCTTATGGCGAGCTATATTAGCAGTAGAAAATGATTTAGCACACAATTCACATAGCTTCTTCGGTCTAGACTTCATACTAGTAAACAATGAGTCGTCCGACGAAGTACATCATCTTATATACCGATGCAGGTCACGTGACATCATCCTACATTCATCGTGTGAACTGTTTATATACGGACGAGTAACAATACTCGTTTATAACTCGATATGGCTGACAAGATACTCGACCGCAAGAATTTTCTATCTTTGTGCACCGGAGTGGCCGGTTTGGCACTTATCTTTATTTGCATCCTGTTACTGAAACCGTCCGACATAGAACCGCTTACAACAACAACAACTAGTACGGAGAAAGCCTGGGCCGACGATAACTGCTTGTTTTCAATGATGAAGTCGTCCGAGCGGGCCTTGTTGACTTTCTGCTACGACAAAGAGAGGAACGAGCGTCTGACCATTTATTGTAATGGTACGGGCGTGGCGTGGTCCAAGGACGCGATTAGACGTGTGACGAAATTTCTTAAAAGAGTTTTCGAGACGATGGAACCATTGGAGCAGAAAAAAGCCTACCATTTGGAACTGATCCCCTATATGGGACTGAATTTCTATAACGGTGTTTTGCGATACGCTATTCTAGAGAACAAGTGTAATGTTACATCATATACCATTTATACATTGTATCACTGGCTTTGTTTTTAATAAAATATCACTGTTTTTTCTTCTGAGGAGCTTCATCGATCGTGACCGTTCTGTCGCGTCTGATCGTGTAGGTTTGAGGATATTCGAGAACGACGTAGATGCACAGATTTCGGGCGAGTGGCTCTCTGAAAGTCGCCTTTATGGTGGCCAATCCTCCCATCGTCGATGGCGACCATTGATCCTCTTGCTTGATACTGTGGTTTTTCGTTAGATCGAAGGCGTATATGGTATAGGAACTGTCATATTCGCTGTAACTGATCGGGATGTCTATTGAGCCCAAAGTCTTAGAGCTCTCGTGGACGAGGGACATATAGGCTTCGCCATAATGATTTCGTGCGAAATCTACGTTAAACCCCATTTTAAAAGGCTTCATCTCGGAGTTCACACTGATCGATATATGCGTGAGGTCGAAATTCTGCAAAAATTAATTATTTTTTTTCTCGATACTTTGTCACTTACTCTTACCTGAAATGCGAGGCGATGCTCTCGAACGTTCCCCGTAAACGCCGATTCCGTCGTCATAGCGACAAAGGCTCTCTCCGGAATTATGCCGCTACTAATTGTAATAGGTCCAAATTCGGTAAGTCCACTGGGGAATATGTGCCGCTGCGTCTTCGTTTTTGTGTAAGGGTACACGGCGATTGGAATATTGGCCTGTTTAGGCTGAATACGTCCCACACTCAGTTCGGCCGATATAATTTCCACTTGAAAGACCGTCGGCGCCGGAAGCGGTTGGTTGTTACCCGGTGGAGCGGTATACGCTATCAGGCATTTGTTATAGCTTTCCGGATAGAACCGTAGCAACAGATCGACCTTGTCGATTAATGGCTTGTCGGTAAACACGTCCGAATATACCTGGCCATGGAGTTCGACGATTCTGCTGCGCGCTATAGCATTCGCCCTTTTGTAGTTTCCGCGGTTCAATGTCGCATTGGCTCTGCTAACCATATTAAAAGCCCCAGCTTGGTCTTTGAAGAACAGCCCCGACTGGAGCACTGTGTTTCTGGCCGCCTCGGTCGAGTTGAGAAGCACTTTCAGATACGTCTGCAGTTGATAGTTGAACTTCGTGCTGTCGACCTAAAAAATAAACGTGTCACGCGGTACGGTCACAATAAGCTTATGCTGTGCTTACCAATTCTGCATTAAACTCGACCTCTAATTCTGCAAATTGACTTTGTAGGAAGTTGTTATAGGGCGCTACATTATCAGTGTCTTCGATATTGACATATTCCCCATTGGCGTCTCTTTTTCTTACACGAAATTTGGTAGTCATATAGATCTGATTTAGGTCGATGAACATCCCCTCGATACTGGGAATGCTGAATGTAATAGGATCGTCATTAGGTCTCGGGAATAGGGATGATGAGCTAATTTTTTCGTAGTAAAAGCGCTTAACATTGTCGCTTACAACCGGTTTGGCTGCGAAATTTGCTACTTTGGTCGTCATATTTTATTCGTTACAAAACACAATGATTTTCAAGCTTTTATCACTTTTTTTAGATGTATAACGATGAGCATCTCATCCTTTTCGAAATTCAACTGATGACCTCTCATGTCCTTGAGGGTGACGCTTATACGATCGAGCATGTTAGCTATCACCGGAACGTAGATCTGATGCACATTTATAGCAGATATTTCTTCTCTTTGAGGGGAAAATACTCGCAGCACTTTGCCAGAATAGCTCCCTACGCTCGAAACTGGTGCCACATTGCATTCGGCTATCAGACTGTACTGCCATTTATGAACGTCTGGATGGATCAACATTCTTCTTTCTTCTTCGGCCTGGTTAGCCATGTAGGGAGAGCCCAGACCGAATATTTCGACGAAGCGATCACTGAATCTTAATGCCACATTGGCTTGCATCGCTACATAGTCTTTTCCCGATTCGGTTCTCACCAATTTGAAGAAAAGATTGGCCAGTTTCTTCTGTAGTTTGAACTCTGCTCTTTTGGTTACTCGATCGATGGTTCGTACTAATATGTCCATGTTCTTGTAGTAGCCGTCCGGGATTCTCACCACGGTCCGCTCGTCTGGCGTGTCCATCGCCCAATACGTAATTGTGGCGTCGTAAACGTTGTGCCATATTCCTGGCAACTGCAGTTCGACCAGACTAATCTGATAGTTCGATCTGCTTAGGTCGAGAGTGGCCGGAAGGGTGCAGCCGGCTTCCAGACTGCCATCCTCGGTCTCGCGAGCAGTCAAATACAAGTAGAATTCGTTTTGAATAGATGTAGTCATGATTAACAATGTAACATTTTCTACTCCTTTTATTAATTTTAAAAAAGATGCAACACATCATAAATCATCACAATGGTACAAATGCCTAATACGAGATACATCGTGTCGTGG
>PJEL010004581.1_pt1 | contig 11336 bp, 10 predicted proteins | sample 1853271 | NCBI WGS metagenome assembly PJEL01 (sample SAMN08108733, study PRJNA415343) | Invertebrate metagenome, whole genome shotgun sequencing project. | host: Globobulimina | place: Sweden: Gullmar Fjord | collected 2015-08 | reverse complement strand
CGCGAGCATGGCCGCCCAGAGCGCGAGGCCCGACGCCGCCCACCAACCCCACAGGCTGGCGTCGAGAGAGCTCGTGATCCCAGCCTCTGCCAGGATCGGAGCCATCTCTGGCGATGCCGAAGAGATCCCGGAGAGGGCGGTCTCCAGCCCCAGCCAGGAGATCGTGCAGCCAGCAACCGCCACCGCCACTGGAAGCACAAGCCAGGCCGCTGTGGGAACCCGAAGTCGTGCCGAGGCGAGGCTGGCGAAGAGAACCGGAGCCAGAACACCGGCGGCGATCATCAGGTACAGGATCGTCATGCGGGCACTACGGTCGGAGCCCGGTGTTTATTGCAGACACAGCATGACGGGACCTGACCCGCCTGCCGGGCCACCTTGAGGCAAGCTCTCGCCCATCGAGGAGTTGCCCGTGCGAACGCCATCCAAGAAGATCGTCTCCTTCCTACTGGTCACCCCGTTTCTGCTTGGCTTCGATGTCTGGACCAAGGATCGGGCGCGGGACATCCCAGCGGGCGAGAGCGTCGAGATCGTCCAGGGATGGCTCTCGTTCATCCACGCCGAGAACTTCGACATCGCCTTCTCGACGCCCGTTCCCCACCCGGTGATCTATGCCTTCACGGTCATTGCGGTCGTGGTCCTGGCCCACATGCTCTGGAGGCTGCGCGCCGATGCGGCCCTGCAAGCTGCGGCGATCGGAGCCATCATGGCCGGTGCCGTCGGCAACAACCTCATCGACCGCCCAGTGGACGGTACAGTCACCGACTTCATCCGCTTCCAAGTGGCGAATCCTGAAATCGGTCGATGGCTGATCGATACCCTTGGCACCGCGACCTGGCCGATCTTCAACATCGCCGACACCGCCATCTTTGGGGGAGTGAGCGTGTTTCTGATCGGGTCGTTCTTCGAAGAAGAGCCCGATCCCGATGGACCGGGCCCCGAGACTGGCGAGTCGGCAGCCTAGCTGTGCGGGCAGCCGCCGCTGCAGTCGAACATCGCCATCACGGTGCCAACCCACTCGCCGATGCCCGACTCGGGCGCGACGGCCGCAGCGGCGAGGGCGGCGACAGGGATCATGGTGAGGGCGGTCAGGAGGGCGATTCGCTTGGCGCGGGTCATATTCATGCTTGTCCTCGTGGATTGGCGTGGGCACACCAAGGTATCGAAGCCCTCGAGAACGCTACGTCACGATTTGTTTAGAGCGTGACACCACCGATGACTGTGCCCTCCCACTGTGCGCTTGGAACGCCGAGATAGAAGGCATCGACTCTCGAACCGATGTAGGGATGTGTCACGTAGATCGTCATCTCGTCCCAGTCACCGACTCCTCCGCCCCAATCGAACCCGTGCCCATAGGAGTTGAAGTTCCAGTCGATGATCTCGGTGACCGTCATGTCCATATTGATCCGGAAGATGGACGAGGAGAACACCGAGCCCACATAGATCTGGCCGCAGGCGTCGACCTCCAGGGTGTCGTGCCAGGAGTCCGGAACGTCCCGGATCCGAACCGGCAGACCGACGGGATCGAGATTGGCGTCCATGTCGATCCCATAGACGCCGCCGCCGTTCAGGGTCCCAAAGTACAGCCGCGAATAGTCTCGGTTGAAGGCGATGGCTCGGGCCGGGAAGTTCGAGCAGTCGACGATCTGCTCGGCATCTCCAGTGTCGGGGTCGATGCGAATGATGGCCTCGGCACCCCCGGTGTAGTTGGTGCCGAGGTACACCTGGCCGTCCGAACCCACCGCCAGCCCATACCCATGGAGCCCTGGGGCCAACACCGTGGTTCCACCAGCTGGATCAACGCGAATGACCCCACCGCCCTGCCCCGCTGAGCGGGCTGCGACGACATCGCCTCCGGGCAAGATCCCCATCTTGTAGACCATCCCGATCTGGGCGGCGTAGACGGTGGCCGCGTCGGCGCCAGTCGCGCTCCAAAACACGTTCTCGTCACTTCCGATCATCGCCCCAAAGCTGTCGAAGACGAGATCGTTGTAGCCGCGTGGCGCCTCGAGATTCACGGCCGCGGCGGGCATGGCCGGCATGGTGCTGCAGTCGAACTCCGGCAGGGGCAGAGTATCGGTGTCGGTGTCGCTGTCCGTGTCCTCGGTGTCGGTGTCGGTGTCGGTGTCGGCGTCGGTGTCTTCCGTCGTGTCGTTCGTGTCGTCTCCTTCGATTTTCACAGACGTCGCCTCGCAGGCCACTACGCCCAAAGCGGCGCACGCAATCAACTTCCAGGTCATCTCACTCATGGGTCTCCTGACGCTGCTGCTAGGCTACCCTGAGGAGGCCAGGATGGCGGATTTCGAAGGGTTGCTCGCCGACGCGGACCGGGAGCTGGACCTCACCGATCCAGAGCAAGAGGACCGGTGTACGGCGCTGGCGGAGGCATTGCTGGCCACGAGTTCGAACTCGGAAGAACTTCAGGCCTTGGAAGTTCGACATCGCGCACTGGATTCCCCGCTCGCGGCGCAGCTGGCCATCAAGGTCGCCCGCTCGCGAAAGCTGATCGAGGAGCTCGAGGGCCCGGTCCACATCTCGGTGGTGTTCGCTGCGTACAAGGAACATCGCAGGATACTGCAAAAGCATCAGGACCCGCTCGGTGAGGACTTCCTGCGCCGCAAGGCCGCCCAGCTGCGGCGTCTGGTCTCGGGCCGAAGCGACGCCACCTGGGATCTGCGGTTGGTCGACGATGGCTGTCCCGAGGGAACCGGTCGAATCGCGCAAGACATCATCTCCGAGGCCGGCCTGCAGGACTCAGTGCGCGTCCTCTCCCTCGGCGACGCCATCGAGGCAGATCTACCCATCGTGCGCCCGCTCCAGTCCCCATCCGAGAGCCAGAAGGGCGGCTCCATCCTCTATGGCATGTGGGACGCCGCCCGCGAGCCGCGACCCGGTCACGTGATCGTCTTCACCGACGCAGATCTCTCCACCCACCTCGGTCAGCTCGGCATGATTGCGGACCCCATCCTCCGCGGCGGAGCCCTCGCCGCCATCGGCTCCAGGCGCGAGGAGCTGTCGGTCGTCGTGAAGAAGGGCGCCCGAAACACCAGGGGCAAGCTCTTTATCTACCTCTGGAAACGACTACTCGCGCGACTCGACTACCTCATCGACACCCAGTGCGGATTCAAGGGCTTCCGCGCCGACCGGGTCACCGAGCTGGTCACCGGCGTCGCCGAGCGGCGGTTTGCTTTCGACATCGAGCTGTTGCTGCGCACCGACCTGCGCGCGCGAAAGTCCATCACCAAAGTGGGGGTTGCCTGGATCGACAGCGAGGCGGCATCGACGACCACCGACCTGCAGCCATACCTACCGATGCTGAAGGCCATCGCACAGATGTACCGAACGTATTTGCCGCAGGAGCCAGGCGCAGACGCCTTTGCGGGCTTCATCGAGGGCCTGGACGACGACGCCTGGTCGAGTCTCCTCGAGGAGATACCGGCGGAGATCGCCAGCCGCCATCCGGCCGAGTTCGGGACCTACGCCGGAGTCAGCGTTGCGGATCTCCAGCGGACAACCCGGCGCTCCATGCAAAGATGATCCCGAGAGGGAGTTGGCTTTGCTCGAGCAGGCCCGCACGTACCGGATCGTCGCACCCATCGGAAGGGGTGGGTTCGGAATGGTCTACCGAGCACGCATGGAGGGCGGAGGAGGTTTTACCAAGGATGTAGCTGTAAAAGTTCTCCACGCACACGTCCTGGATCGCGTCGAGATCGCGAAGCGCCTCCGCGACGAGGCCCGAGTCCTCGGCATGCTGAGCCATCGCGCCATCCTCAAGGTCGACGGGCTGGTGCAGTTCGAGGGCCGCTGGGCCATCGTCATGGAGCTCGCACCCGGCGCCGATCTCAAGAAGATCATCCGAAAGAAGCCCGTTCCCGTCGGGCCAGCCCTCGAGATCCTCGGTGAGGTGGCCGCGGCACTGGACGCCGCCTGGAACCAGGAAGGCCCCGATGGCCGGCCCCTACGGCTCCTGCACCGAGACGTAAAACCCTCCAACATCCAGGTCGGGCCGACCGGCGGCGTGAAGCTCCTCGACTTCGGGATCGCCAGGGCCGACTTCGACGAGCGCGAGGCCGAGACCCACACCATGTTCGTCGGGTCGCCTGGATATGCCGCTCCCGAGCGCCTGGATCTGGTGAACGGGCCCGAAGCTGACGTCTACGGCATGGGCGTCGTCCTGTGGGAGATGCTGTGCGGCAAGCCTTTTGGCAAAGCTCGGGTTCGCCCAGGGGCTCACGCCGAGATCGTCGAGCTCCGCCTCGAGACCCTTGCCGGCCTCCACCCCGAGGCGACGCGACTGCACGAGCTGGCGCGGAGAATGTTGGACTACGAAGCGCATCTGCGTCCGACCGCGCGACAGGTCATCGAAGACTGCCGACAACTTCGCGCTGACGCCGAGTACGGATTCCTTGCCGACTGGGCAGCGACCATCGTGCCCGAGCTGAGTGACACTTGGGAGGAGGTCCCGGAGGACGATTGGATCGGGGTGAGCCTGATGGAACGGCCCGGCTCAGCGGAGTGGATACGGGTCTCGGAGGTCACCGGCCCCACCCTTCCCGAGATGGAACGAGCACTCGCCGCTATCCCAACACCGCCCCGGCCTCGTCCTTCCTGGGCAATGGCCCTCGTTTGGGCATCGACGCTGGGCCTGGCCGCCTCGCTGACCTGGCTGCTGGTCCCGCGGGTGGTGCCTGTGGAGGTCCGGGTGCCTTTCATTCCCGAGGCCGAGTCCCCACTCCCCGAGCAACCCGAGCCGGGAGAGTCGATTGTGGAGGCCGAACCCCCGAGGCCCGAGCCCGTCGAACCCGTCGCCAAGCCCGCTCCAGAACCCGCAGCCAAAGCCTATATGGGCCTCGACGCCCTGGACGAGGGGCCGGAAAACGCTGTCGTCTCGGTACTTGGAGAAACACCAGTTCGCCTCACCAGCTCCACCGGTACCTACCCAGTGGGGCCGATCCCGCCCGGCACCTACGCCCTGGAAGCCGACTTCGGGCATGGTTGGGTGGCGGCTGGAGAACTCGTGGTCCGGCCAGGACAGCGCGTGAAGCTCGGGTGCAGTCACTCGATCACGAGCTGCCAACCCCAGTGAGATCAGTCCAGGACCGCGAGGACTGGGACTGACGACCGGTGGATCACGCGCTCGGTGCGGCTGCCAATGACCAGGTCTACCAGACTGTCCTGGCCCGAGGTCGACATGGCAACGAGGTCCACGCCGAGCTCGTCAGCGCGGGTGACGATCGTGTCGACAATCGGGCCCGCGCGGAGGTCGATGTCGTGCTGCCAGTCGAGGTGCTCCGGCAAGGCGATGATCGGTAGATCCGCCGCCACCCCGCAGAACAGGAAGGTGACCCTCACCGTATCGATTCCCAGGGTCGCAATCAGTCGCTCGACGGTCTCGATGAGCACAGGCATGGACGGTCGACCATCGACGGGCATGAGCACCCGAACGAGACGCGCCTCACCCGTCGCCGGATCGACCAAGCCGCGAGCGCGCTCTCCGATGAAGAGGCAGGGCACGGCGGTCTTTCTGACTACGGCCTCGCCCACTCCGGGCTTCATCAAGCGCTGCCACCGGTTGCGGTCGCGGTGCCCGACAACCAGCAGATCCGCCTCCAGCCGCGACACCTTGCTGTGCAGGGCCTCGACCTTGTCGTCGGCGCTCAGGTTGACCGGACGCACTCGCACCCCAAGACGCTCGAAGTCCTCGCTTGTGGCGCCCTCCTCGATGAGGCCCCAGCGCTGTAGCATTTCTCGAACCGTCGGAATCGCGAGCCAATCAACCTGTTCACCCTCGCTCGCGTGAATGAGGGTCATCACGCCCTCGCTGCCGAGGGCGAGCTTGAGTCCATGGGCGAAAAGCAGCTCCCGACCGGGATCTTCGAGATCGATAGGGACAGCGATCTCTCGCAAGAATTGGGCGTTTTCCATGGGTTTTGCATAACCCGTCCGAGGACGACATCGCCCCATTCTCGGACGCGCCGACAGCTCCTCCGTCAGAAGCCGCCGCGGAAGCTGACTCCCCCGGTTGCCGCGACCGACATGGGCTCGCTGTACAGATCGAGGCTGGCAAAGGCACCCGGCGTGAGCTTCTCGCTCAGCCCTAGCGCGAGCAGGTTCACCAGCGCTCCGGCCTCGACGCCGGCGGCATCGGTGCCTCCAAAGAAGCTGGTGGTGCGGTAGGTCCCGAGCTGGGCGCCGGCCTTGAGCGTGCCAAAACCTCCGATAACAGAGCGTTCTGCGTCGAAAGTCGTCGAGAACCGGACGCTCTGTCCGGCCGACATGTCGGTCGTCGACACGTTCATGGTGAACACCCGTCCGACGCCGGCCATCCAGTCGATATTCCAGGGGCCGGCGGTGGCGCTGATCCCTCCTCGCAAAGACACGTCGCTGACGCTTCTCGCATCAAAAGAAGAGCCGCCAAAGGCCGAGAAACTGTTGTAGTCCATGTCGAAGAGCACCACAGGCACGACGTTGCCCTTTGCGCCAGCCCATCCCAGGTCGGCACGGAACCGGCTTCGGTTGAAGGAGTCGTCGGCACTGCCGAAGCTGTTCTGGTTGAGCTCCAGGCCTCCGCGAACGTGCCGTCCGACGGAGGCAAACCCGACGTGGCCACGGAAACCAAAACCGCCTCCGAACTTCGGCACGCCGATCCCGCCATACAGGGATGACGAGGACTTCTTCTCTTTTTCGGGAGTCTCGTCAGTGGAGTCCTCGACCTCGTCAGCCGGATCGGCTGGGTTCTCTACGTCCTGGGCGTCTGCGGTCAACAGGAACAGCATCATGGTCAACATCGATCACCTCTGGCGCTACATCCGCGCCGTGTTGCAGGGCAAATAGCTCGCTGTGGAGATCGCACTGTGACCAAGTGTGACAACCGTCATTCTTTGGGTGCGGATGCTCCCAGAAACACCGGGAGCACCCGACCCGACCATCATCGCGTCCGGTAGCTAGCAAAGCTCATGGAGAAGCTGCCGTTTCCGCTGGTTGCTCCTCGGAGATCTCCAGCATATCCGAACATCTGGGCAAGGGGGACCTCGGCGACGACCCGGGATTCGCGACCCGACACCTCGGAGACCAGAACAGCCCCATTGCGCTTGGCGATGGACCGAAGGACCGCGCCGAGGTGCTCCGCCGCAGCGTCGACCTCCACCGTCATGCACGGCTCGAGCACGACCGGCTCTGGCTTCGACATCGCAAGACGCAGGGCGGCACGAGTCGCGTTGTAGAAGGCCATATCCGAGGTGTCCTCGACGTGAGTCGCGCCGTCGGTAAAGACCGCTCGCACGCCCACCCAGGGAATGTCGTCCTGCAGTCCTTCCGCCAGTACATGGGCAACGGCTCTCTCGATCACGCGTCGATACTCGTGGGGAATCGCGTCGCCGCCAGCCTCCCAGACAACGTCGTTCTCCAGGCCTCCCAGGGGCTCTAGTCGACCCACGACCCGAGCGTATTGACCGTTTCCACCCCTCTGAATGCGGTGGAGATAGTCGAAGGCGACCGGTCGATCCAGGCTCCTGCGCAAGGCGACCCGAGGCGCTCCGAGAGACACCTCGACGGCGTGTTCCGTGAGCAGGCGCTCGGCGGCGATCTGGAGATGCAGCTCTCCCATCCCGGCGAGACGAAGCTCGCCAGACTCGGGGTCGGTGCGGTGATGCAGTGTCGGATCCTCCACGATCAACCGCTGTAGTCCCCTGGAGAGGTGCTCGAGGAGTCCAGAGCGGAGGGACAGCGCAACCTCGAGCACGGGCTCGTGGAGCTCGATCCCCTCCAGCTGCTCGGATCCGTCCACCGAGAGCGTATCGCCAGTAGTCAGCAAGGTGCCGACCAGAGCTCCGATCTCCCCAGGTCCAAGCTGGTCGATCGCGCGTGTCGCCCCGGCCTGTAGGGTCACGAGGCGACCGATCCGCACCTTCTCTCCCCGGGCGGTGCGCAGCTTGTCGTTGGTTCGAATCGTGCCGCGATAGACACGAAGCCAGGTTCTCGGCCCGTGATCGGTGATCTTGGCCTTGAAGGCGAACGCGACTGGATCCAGACCCACCTCTCCACTCGGGCTGGGCAGATAGCGCACGACAGCGTCGATAACCGGCTGGATACCGATATTCTGAAGCGCCGTACCCAGGATGACCGGGACCAGCCCCTTGGCTACGCCTTCGCGTACTGCGTCGTGGATCAAGTCTTCGGACAGTTCCCGACCACCAACGATGGCTTCTGTGAGGCCGTCGCTGTGCAAGCTCACCGCATCGAGGAGCGCTTCCCGAGCCTGCAGAGCCTGTGCGGTTCGGCAGGTGTCGATCTCGCAGGAAACCACCTCGATCCCATTACTTCCAACGAATCGTAGCTCACGCATTGTGATCAGATCGATGACCCCCTCCAGCTCCCGACCGAGTCCGATGGGAAGCTGAAGCGCGACGGCATCGAGCCCAAGCTGGAGACGCAGCTGTGCGACGACGGCGCTCGGATCGGATCCGGGCCGGTCACACTTGTTGATGAACGCCACGAAAGGCAGCTTGTAACGAGCCATCTGTCGGTAGACCGTTGCGGTCTGTGCCTGCACTCCGCCGACAGCGCAGAGAACGAGCACAGCCCCATCGAGGACACGGAGGGATCGCTCCACTTCGACCGAGAAGTCGATGTGTCCGGGGGTGTCCACAAGGGTCAGCCGGTGTTCGTGCCAGACGCAGTTCACCGCTGCCGCCTCGATGGAGATGCCGTGGCGCCTCTCGATGGCGGTTGCGTCGGTGGTGGCGCCGCCGTGGTGCACCTCTTTCACCTTCCGGATCTGCCCGGTGTGAAAGAGAATCCGCTCCGACAGCGTGGTCTTTCCGGCATCGACATGGGCGGCGATTCCGAAGGCTCTACATCTTTGTTTGGCAAACATGCCTTCCTCCTGAGGGAAATGCACGGGTCCCCAGGACGTCCGGGGACGCGCGCGGGTTCACGCCGATAGATTTCGGCGAAGTGTCAGTGCTAAAGCACCTTTTTCGAGTTCGCGAGCGCCTCTGTTCTTAGAGGCGGATCAATCCCGGACCGGCGGACTTCGTCTCCGCGCCTCGGTTCCGGGAGTTGGTGATCGGCAAACGCATGTCTCGGGCCTAACTCTGTAGACCCATCCCGCAAACCAGAGCCGATCCACCGCTGGGGCGTTTGACGGGTCAGTCGTGCCCGGCTACTTCAACTTTAGACCAGGTAGTCTAAACGACTGGTCGAACCGGAGGGTCTGATGGCTCCGTTGCCCCGTTTCCGCAAGTTGGACGCCGAAAAGCGAGAGATGATCTTGGACGTCGCAGCCCAGCACTTCGCGGCCCAAGGCTACGAGGGTGCCTCCATGAATCGCATCCTCACCGAGTGCGGGCTGTCGAAGGGGGCGGCGTACTACTACTTCGACGACAAGGCCGACCTCTTCGCCACGGTCGTGGAGCTGGCCACGAACACTGTGTTCGACGAGGCGGCGCTGGACCTCGAGGCCCTCGATGCCGAGACGTGGTGGCCCGGCATCGAGTCGCTGTATACCAGGCAGATCGTGGCCTTCAGCGACCGACCACACCTGTGGCGAGCGGCAAAGGCGGCCCTGTCGGCGACAACCCACCGCGAGGACGGACCGCGGATCTCCGAGCGCCTGGCACCACTTGCCCAGATCCTGCAGCGGGTCCTCACCCGGGGCCTCGAGCTCGGCGTGCTGCGCACCGACCTGCCCCTCGACCTGCTCATCGCGATGGTTGGCGGACTTGATGACGCTATCGACGCCTGGTTTCTCGCTCATCCCGAGGCGGTCCGACAAGAAGGTGGCGACGAGCTGGCGCACCAGACTTTTGCGGCGATCCGCGCGATCGCCGCTTCCCGCTGACCGAAAGGAGGCCACGATGTCGAAGAACGTACCGACCGGCAGGTTCCGCCGACTCTCCCGGATCGCCGCATTGGCACCCCATCTCGGCGGCGCTCTCCTGGGTGGCGCCGGCACGAGACGGGCCGTCGCAGAGCGCATGCTGCACACCCTCGGCGAGCTCAAGGGCGGCTCAATGAAGCTCGGACAGATCCTGGCACAGGTCGCCGAAGCACTGCCCGAAGACATGCAGGAGCGGCTGGGCGGGCTGTTCGACGAGGCACCGCCGCTGGATTGGGAGTCGATGCGCGAGGTGCTCGACCAGGAATTCGATGACCTCTCGGCGCTGGCTGAAATCGACCCCGAGCCATTCGCGGGAGCGTCTCTTGGCCAGGTTCACCGCGCACAACACCGCGATGGGCGAATCCTCGCCGTGAAGATCCAGTATCCCCACGTGGCCGAGGCCCTGGAGCAGGATCTCGCCAACCTCACCCAGCTCGCCAAGATCGGGACCGGCGGCGGTTTGGTCCTGGACATCAAGGCCCAGCTCGCGGCGATGCAGGACGCGCTGGAGGCCGAGCTCGACTACGCCCACGAGCTGGAGGCGCTGCGAGGATTGCAGACCACTCTGGCACCCTGGCCCGATCTGGTGCTACCAGAGCCCGTGGTCGAGCTCTGCAGCGCCCGCGTCTTCACCACCGAGATGCTCGAGGGTCCGACACTGCACCACCTCGGGGCCGATGGACCCCTCGCCGAGCGTCTCGAGCTCGCCCATCTCCTCTCCCGAGCGGTGCTGTTGCCGGTGTTCGCTGGACACCAACTCAACGCCGATGCGCATCCAGGCAACTTCATCGTGCTCCCGGGACCGCGACTGGCCCTGCTCGACTTCGGCGCGGTTCGCGACATTCCCGCAGGTCCCGCCGAGGGCACACGGGAGCTGATTCGCGCTGTCCTCGCCGACCCCGGTTGTGACGTGGTTCCAGCCCTGCAACAGATGGGCTTCGAACTCGATGCCAGCCACCGCCGGGTGCGCAGGGGCGGCAGAGTGCTCCGGGATCTCATCGCTCCGTGTTTCACGGGTCTGCACGACTTCACCAACGATCAGACGCTGCGTCGCCTCGGGGAGTACAAACAGCGCCATCCCCTGGACAGCCTGCATTTCGTGCCCCCGCCGGCTCTCATCCACCTGATGCGGGCGTTGCTTGGGCTCATGCACGGTCTGCATCTGCTCCAGGTCGAGGTCGACTTGTCCCCCACCTTCACCGACATGGTCACCGCTCCGGGGCCGGCCTGATCCCCTACATATAGTCGGGATGAGTCGGCTCGCCGTCGCAGACTTCGCACTCTTCGACGCAGGCATCGGCATCGGTGCACGGTTCTCCATCGAGGAGGTCAGTAGTGCACTCGCACTCATCGTTGATGCACTCGTGGGACGACTCGCAGCATTCTGCCGTTTGATCGTCACAATCAACCAGATCCCCACCGCCACAGCTGAAGAGGAGCGCGGTCAACAGGAGGAACA
>PJEL010004580.1_pt1 | contig 11338 bp, 5 predicted proteins | sample 1853271 | NCBI WGS metagenome assembly PJEL01 (sample SAMN08108733, study PRJNA415343) | Invertebrate metagenome, whole genome shotgun sequencing project. | host: Globobulimina | place: Sweden: Gullmar Fjord | collected 2015-08 | reverse complement strand
GGTAAAGATAGTCTTATTTAACCACAATCTACAACGGTAGCAATAGTATAAATGGCTATTTATATATTTATTCTCGAGAATTAACTATTGTTCTTGATAGTTTTCCAAAATTGTTTAAGTTGAATTATTTTAGGTTTCCCTAGGTTAATAAGCCCTTTACCAGACTCTAATTTTTTTATTTCACCTTCTAATTCGAATTTACTCTTAGGAGTACCAACAAATGAGCTAATAGCTTTGTAATCTTTGTTTTTAACATTCAAACAAATAGGTAAGCTCACTTGTGAAGCGAAATCAAAATCTTTTTGCTTAAAATCTTCTACTTCTTGAGATAACATAAAAATAATCACCCCTTTTGACCTTAATAACCTAAGAAGTCCTTCAAGAACTTTTCTTGCATTTTTATTTTTTAAATAGATGTGAACTTCATCAATTACAAGAATATATCTTAAGGGGAAAATATCATTGTTTACTTCACAGTCGTTTGTGGAACTAAAGTAAGTATTAAAATATCTTAATAATAAAAACACTATCAACTGCCTTAATGTATCTGAAAGATCTGGACGTAAATTAAGGTATATACTTGATTCTAAAATGTTTTTATTTTTAGGGTCACAATTAAATATATTTCTTGTTAAATCTTGAATACCAGCATATAAGGTGTCTTCCTTTACTTTATTTTTTTCATAATGATGTTTGACTTTACTAAATAAGCTGTCAATGGTTGGATATGAACCATTTGTATCATCAAATAAATTCTCTATTATATTGATTAAAAGGTTCATCTGTACAACCCCTATATTTGGAGTAAACATAGCAATAGTTTCAGCAAAAGCTTTAATACTAAACGGTCTTTGACGTTTATCTAAGCTAATACTCAAAAAAGGATTAAATTTAAGGCCGCCATCCTTTATAACGTCAACGAATTCACAATTAGTTGCTTCTAAAAAAGGTTTTAACTGCTTTGGATTTCCTACTCCTTTATAATCAAAAAATATAAATTTTAACTTTTTATTAGTGTTTTGTGATATCTGATAAAGAATATCTTTCATTAACTCCGTTTTTCCAGAACCAGTCATTCCAGCAATAGCGATATTTCTATTAGTAAACTCTCTTAGATCATTAATTTTAATATCTAAATCTTTACCTTCTTCAGTTTCTCCAAGTGAAAAAGACAAAGGTTCTACATATTCTTCAATATTTATATTTTTTGTACTACTCTTAATGTTAGGAATATTATTTCTTAAAGACAATCCTTTTTTAATTACTTTTAAAAGGAATTTTATGTGTCCTCCTTTTGAAGTATCAGAGTTACCAATTTCTTTATTCCAAACATTTAAACCATGTTGAAGATGTTGCTTAAATAATTTTTTAAATTCTTCATCGCTAGTTCTTTTATTATAATGTTGGTCTAATGCACTTTTAAAAATAACTGTATTATCTCCTCCATTTATAATTGAACCAAATAAAGTGGTATCTCTAAAGTCTTTTCCATTAGAAGGCATGGTCTCACATTCTAAACTAAATAACGCCCCTAAAGAAAGACTATATCCAAATGCTATTCTAGCAACAATCGCATCATTTTTGAATTCATAACGATTTTTAATCTCATATAATAATTCTTCATTTGTTTTAATTTTCATAATAGCCGTTTTTTAATTTAGTGTTTGCACCATCATCAATTAATAAATATGATTTTGAAACATTTGATTTAATATCTTTAAGCCTTTCTGGGGTTATTTCATTATCAGTAGGGAAAATAACTACTTGTTCAGATAAATTTGGATAATAATGTAAAAGCATATTTTTTATATGGTCACTATCAAGCCTTCCAAGTGGGGAGTCAATAAATATAGGTAATTTTTGTATAGATTCTTTTAAGATTGCTTTTATTAAACTTGAAACGTATAGTTGTTTTTCTCCTTGTGATAGAACTTCTTTTTTGATTATTTCATCATCTGAATTGTAAAGATCGATTTTCATGCCTTCGTCTTCAAGCAAGGTTGTAACCTTTACATTCGTGATAAATTGGTTGTTATCCTTTAACTTATGCATTAGTTTTTGCATTTCAGCAAGAATATTTTTCTCTAAATTTTCTTTTTTTATTAGTTTTTGCTCCTCAACAAATTCTTCTAGAACTTTTAAATATTTATCTGTCTTTGATATTTTTCGTTCGGTTTTTTTACTAATTTCTATTTTTTTTTCTAAGCTTTCTATAATTTTATCACATCTAGTGTAGTCTTTCCATAGATTATCTCTTTCGCTTTTAATTTTTCCTAGTTTTTCAATATTTTTTTATTTGTTCTTCTGCTTTTTCTTTTTTAAATAAAGAGTCCCACACCAATTTGTCTTTTTCATTACTCTCCATTTGAAATAATTTTTTTTCAAATTTAACTCGTGATGTTTTTATAGTGTTAAATTCATTTATTATAGATTCAAATGAAAAGAATGTGTTTTAACCATATTAATCGAGGCTCTAATTAAATCTTTTTGAGAATTATTAAAGGCATGTTTAAACTCAATATTATCTAAAACTTCATCATCTTTAAGTAAATATCTAAGATTTTTTGCTTTCTTTTTAAAGAATATTTTATCATCTGAAGAGATTGTTGAATTTTTTGGTTCGGGAGGTTTATTAAATAAATGTTCAATAAAAAGGTCGATTTTTTCAATACTTTTTTTTTGATATTCTATCTTATCTTCTAATTCTAAGTGATTGTTAACCTCTTCTAACTTTCCAGCTAAAATTGCTAGGGGTATAATTTCGCTCAATTTATTAAACTCAGGCTTTAATTCTTTTTTTTTGGTTTTTAACTCCTCGATTTGTTTTTTTATTTCTTTCTGATTGGATTGGTTATTGCTTTCTGTACTATTCTGTGAAATTATTTTGTCATAAATTCTAATATTTTTTTCTAAGTTCTTGTTCATTTCACCTAAGCCCTTTTCCTCTTCCTCTTTTTGGGTAATTTTAATTTCTAGCTGGGATTTTTTCCATTTTCTATTAGACATTTGCTCTTTAATATTTCCTTTTACATTTTCCGTTCGTAACTTTTTCGTGTAATCTCTTAAATCATCCCTTAAAGTTTTATAAATATCTAATCCTAATATTTTATTTAAGGCATCATTTATAAAGAGCCCCTCTTTTTTCATGGAAAGATTTGCAACCTCTGATATTTTTTCAGCATCAAAAAAAATAAACTTGCCAGCAGCTAAAGGGATGATATAATCATTTATAAAATAAGCCTTAGTATCATCATCCTGGACTTCTTTATTAGAATATGGATTCTTGATAGTTAATGTTTCTTTTTTTGTGGAAATATTGAACTCTCTTTTTATTATTATATTACCTTCTTTTATTTTACCAAGAACATCAAGAACATTAATGTTCTCTGGTAAATCAACTTGAGATATCTGAAGTTCAACAGAAAATTTATTTTCTCTTGATGACCAGTTTAGTGACTGTTGTATAAAAGAAGGATAATTTTTTGCTTTATGTATTTCCTTTCTGAAGTTATCGTCTACTTGAGACATCTCTTTGCCATATAAACACCAAGCGATTGACAGCAACAAACTTGTTTTACCATATCCATTTTTCCCTCCTATTAAAACAATATTTTTTTCTCCTGCAGTGCTTAAATCAATATCGACAATACCATGGTATCGTCGAAAATTGTTGATTATAATTTTGTCTATTTTCATATATTTTTTTCTATTTCCGTATTAATTGTTTGTTCGTGATGGTTGTTTCTTTTATTCAATTTTTTTGTTTTGACAGAATCAAGTAACGACTTCATAGATTCATAATTAACATTGTGTTCAGTGCAAATTTCTTTCAATCTATTTTCTTGTTTTAATTTTGTATCTTGAATGTTCATTTTAATTAATGTAGAATTGTAAGTTTTAGATGTTAAACCTATATATTTTTTTTTGAAAAACTTAAAAATACCGGTTCTGTTTGATTCAGGTTCCCATTTCTTTAAACGAAAAATACTTCTTTTACCAATTGGAACAAAACCAAATTTTTTTTTCATTGACATTCTAACATTTTTTTCAGTTACTTTATAAGATGGATATTTTTCTTTTATTTTGTTATGAATTTCAAAGACTTTTGATGGCTTTTTGAGAGCTTCTAAAGCTTCAAATGCGTATTCATGAATTTTTTTAAGAGAATTTCTTTTGAATACTATCTCGTTATTTTCGTCTAAATAAACATGTAATTCTTGATTAATTAAGTGCTCGCAGAATGGTGAAATTTTATCAAGAAGCATAACGTCAGCATTATTTACAAATTCTGACAAATAACCTTTGAAGTCAAAATAGTAATCTTCATCATTTTTCTTTTGAATACGAGAGCTTAAATCTTGTATTAAATTATCAATATTGATTAAATTAGGTATTTCTTTATTTACAAGATACAAATTTTTCCAATTATGCTTAGAATTTACTTTTGATTGTTTTGACAAAAGTACATCTTTAATGTTTCCAATTATTGTGAATTTTTCTTGTAAGAATATTGAAAATAAAAATGTTAAAAATGCTTTGTTAAAATTTGTGTTAAAATTTGTGTTAATTTTAACAGTTTTAGCATCATCAATTGGGATATATTCATCATTAATGTCTATTTCATAATTATTATACAAATCATCATCAATAATTGTTAAAAGCTCTAACTTCTCAGGGAGTGCATTAAGACATTCTAATCTAATTCGACGAATTCTTTCACGGGTTAGGCCTACTTTTTCTATTATTTGAGTTAAATTTGATGGTTTTTTATTTTGATATATTTCAAATGATTCAACAAAAATTTGATTTTTTTTAGACTTAAAAAAAGCATTTTTTTTGATTAGAATATTGCAGATACTTACTATTGAATTATTACTAACTTCAGAAATTAAAAGCTCTTTTAAATTGAAACGATTTTGTAGTAAATATTTGATAATATGTTTTTCATCCTTTTCATTAACAACCTCATTGATTATATTCTTAATTCTTTCTAGAAATCGTTCAATTTCATCTGCTGATAATATTCCAACATTTCTAATTTTTGAAACTGTAAAACTTTTATTTTTAAAAATATTTTCTAGAAAATATTTTAAGATTAATTTATCACCTATCACACATGAAATCGCATTTTGTGATCTTTTACTAAGTTTCCTGTAGCTAGAATAGATATAGCAATTAATTAATTTTCTTTGCCTTCCATTAAGTTTAGATACTTGGTTAATTATAGGGTCTTCAAATTCATTAGAACGTTTTTGGGAGTTGCTAAATTGTTTTGCAATGTTGATTAGTTCATTATTGGATTCTTCACCACAGTTTCTTAATCTTTCAAACGTTCCAAATTTCGAATAATAAGTCTGTATATCTACGTCATTTAGCAATTTATTATATAAACATATATTGTAAGAACGTACACTTAGTAATTTCTTATTTGTCAATTCAGTTAAGTTCATTAATCAATAAAATTAGTAATTAATTTGCTAATAGGCTTGATTTTTTCGAGCCTATTTAAAAGTAAAAGATTACCTCCACCTAGTTCAATACTATAATATACTTTAAATATGTAGGGTAATGTTAGGATAAAGATAGTCTTGTTTAATCACAATACAATAAAGTTAATTTAAATTATTTTTTATTTTATTGATTAAATCTTTTTTTTCTTCGTTCTTATTTCTCCACCATCTTGCAGACCAAATTCTATGATAGTTAATGTTCAATCTTCGTAAGATTCTTTCTTTATGGAAGTCTAATAGGTAGCTTTCATTATTGGCTTTGACATTGGAGCCGACACAATCAATAGCAAAGATTTTTCCTTGTGAATTCTTTAATAAAAAATTTAGGAAAATACCTCCTAAATGCTGGTTTTTTGATAGTTCTATGTGGGGAAATTCTTGCTTAATAGTTTTTTCGACAAAATCAACAAATTTACATGTTCCTTTTACTGAATTTTTTTCAGTAAAATCGCAATTGTCTTGGTATAGCTTCAATGTTTCTAAAACAGATTTTTTTGCAATCAAATTCCCATCAGAAACTGCTTTTGCATATGCTAAATAGGCAAAGAAAACAGCCTTTCCGTTGTTGCTTCCTTCTTCCTCCAAGTGAACTTTATAATTAGAATAGATATTAGATGGTATTGAGCAACAGAGATATATTTTAGTTTTGGCTCTTGTAATAATTACGTTGAGAAGTTTATAACCTTTTTCAAAACTATTTATAGGGCCAAATTTATTAAAAAACTTACCTTCTTTGTTTTTTCCATATGTTGTTGAAAGAATTATTATATCTCTCTCGTCTCCTTGTATATTCTCAAGATTTTTAACAAAAAATCCTTTTTTTTCTAGCTCGTTCATCTTTTTCATAAAAGATGGATCGGTTTTCTTAAAATATAGTTCGTCTATTCTATTTTTAATATAATTCCTTTGAGTAATGTTAAAGGTTGCTACTCCTACTGAAGGATAGGAGCCATTGGGTAGTTTTTTAATTTCATGGCAAAGAATGTCTATTACCTTATCGGCTTCTTCTTTATTCTTATATTCAATACAACTCCCTGCAATTTCAAAAAAATCTATGCATTTATAATCTTTAACAGTGGGTAATAATTTTAGCCTACCATTATAGAAGGCTTGATTGGAAAACTCTATCAAATCTTGGTGTCTAGAGCGATAATGAAAATCTAAATGGTTTTTTATGAATTTTGACTCTATTGCAAAATCTAATAAGGACTCACATGAGAGCAATATATCATCTAACTTAATGTCTTCTTCTGGGGCTTCTATTTCTCCTTCTAGTTTTTTTCCAAAATAATTGGATGGCGGCATTTGGTGCTCGTCTCCGGCTATAACTATCTGCTTCCCTTTCAACAAAGCAGGAAAACTGTCTTCTGTCCTTAATTGGCTAGCTTCATCGAAAAGTACAATATCAAAATATCCAATATCTCCTTGAAACAAATTACTGGCTGCATCTGGTGTGATAAAAATAATAGGAAAAAATGAAGTAAAAAGATCTTTATCTTCTTTTATAATTTGCCTCAAACTATGCCGTTTAAACTTATTACTCTTCCTTTTGTTGTATAGGTTGGCCAATGTTAATCTTTTGTTATTATGTTTTTCAAATTTATCTTCTGCATTTATTTGCTTTATAGTCCAATAACTTTTGATGTATTCTTGTTGGATATTTTCATATTTTTTTAGACTCTCTTTTAGGTTCTCTGATTGACTATGGTCAAAGGGGATATTATCTGATTCGCTTTTTTCTAATATTTCTTTGTAATACTTAAAAGTCATTAAGGATTCCCAGTCTGAACTCTTTTTTAAAGAATCTATAATTTTTCTATCTTCTTTCTTGAGGTTATTATAAAAAGTATACCATTCATGTTCTTTAAAAAATAGCCTCTCTCTATGTTTAAAATAATTATTTTTTTTATCTATTATATTTGTAATGTATTCGACCGACTTAGTGCAAAAAGGTAGATTGCTACTGAAATTATAATAATCTTTTAAGGCTTTATAAACTTTCTGAAATGCTTCTCGTGCTTTAAAATAGTTTCTAAAACGTACATCTATATAAGAAGTTAAATTCAATAGTGTATTTGTAAAAAAACTATTGGCTTTTTCATCTATCCAAACTATTGACTTTGAAAGTATCTCAAATATTCTATGGGAGAGTGTAATTTTTTTTTTATACAACTCTCTATTTTCTTTTATCAATGAGATAACTGCCTCTTCTCCATTCATCATTATATTCTCATATTGTTTAAATTTTTTCTTTATTTTTTTCTCTAGCTTAAAAGATTCAGTTCCATCAAAAACTTCTTTTTTCAAAAAATAATAATCTTTATACTCTTGGTGCTTTCTCCAGATTTTCTCTCCTTCTTTTATTTTTTTTTCTATAAGATAAAAATATTCTTCTGTATATTTTTTAAATGGTATTTCTACTTCATTTATTTCTTTTTTAGGTAAATAATCTCTTAATTCTAAAAACAGGCCTACTAAATCATTCCACTTTAAATAGCCAAGCATATTTTTATCAAGCCTTGCATATGAGTTGTTGATTTGAGAAATTAGTTTTGATGCTTTATTTATCTTTTCTTTAATGAGTGTTTTTTTTCTAACGATATTTGTTTTCTTTTTAAAGGTGGTTCTTTTTGCCTTGCATCTTGATCTTACTTTGTTTACTATTTCTCTTCTGTCTTGGGATGGGTCTCGTATTAAGGTGGTATAATCAGATAGGCCTTTTTCTTTTAAAATTTCTTGCAATACTTCTAATGCACTTCTTTTCTCACAAACTACAATGGTTTTTTTCTTGTTTTGAAGGGCATTTATCAAAATAGTTGCCAATCCTTGGCTTTTGCCTGTGCCTGGAGGACCTTGAATGTATATATTTCTATTGCTTTTTAGAGAATTTAACACCAATTGCAGAAATGGATCGGTATCTAGAGGGGTAATACTATCAAAATGGATCTTATTAAAAGAAGTTATATCTATATTACCATTAAGTATTGGTTTGTAGTCTTTAATTATATTTTGCTTGGGTACTTTAAAAATAGAAAATAAGCCAGAGTTATAAAATTTTATTGTGTCTCTTGAATTTAATGCTGACTCGTAATATTTCTTGTCTTTCATTTTTTCAAGAATGGTAAATTTAATCTTTGATTGAGGGGGGGGGTGCGATATTTTACTAGAAAATTCTGTACATATATCTCTTATTTTTTCTTTACTTATTAATCCATTTTCTGAAATTCTAGCAGAAAAATGTTCTAAGTTTATCCCTATGTCTATTTTAAGATGGTTAATCAATACTTCATTTATATATATTGCATCATCTTCAGATCGTTCAATAATCCAACTATGTGCTTTTGTTTTACTCTTTGCTACACGCAATGACCAGATTATCAAGGGGGCACAAGTTAATTTTCCATCTTTATTGTCTTTTTTTGTTATGATTGGGTAACCAAATCCAAAGGTGTTTATTCCTTTGTCTTCTTTTATCGATTGTACTTCGTTTATTAGGGTTTGAAAATTTTTTCTATCTTTTTCTAATTTCTTATTTTCTTCTTCTATGTTCGTATCAATCCAACTCCATTTATATTTTAATTGTACTTGGGTTGTAAGTTTTTCAATAAAGTCTTGAGACAACCCAGCCCCTCCCATAATATCAAGCTTGGTAATATCAAATTTGCGTGAAGAACGATTTGGAACGCAGTTTAAATGTACACTTCGTTTGTTTCCAACTTTTAATTTGTTTTCCCAATATTTTAGTGGTTTCTTACTTATTTTCACTTTTCTTTTTGATATAAAGGGCAAAGATAGTTTTGTTTTGCTACAATCTATAATTTTCTGCATGCAAAAAAGTGCTTGGCTTGGTAACTCTTATTCTTACGACGTTGTGCCGGCGCTGATCTGCAAACAGAAACGGGTGTCAAAATCGTTCATAACGCAATAATAACAATATCTATAATAAGGTGTGCTGTGATCTTACAGGCATTGCGGAAGCGGCGATTTTTGTAGATATTTAGGGGATACAAAATGATATGTACCATTTATAGAGCGTTTAAGTTGTGACCAAAACCCTTCAAAGATGGGTTTCCCTTTCACATATTCTTTAGCTGAATGTTTAATAATGTTACGGTTGTAACCAATTTTTATAATTGTGTTGTAGGCTTTGTATTCATCAGTATTTATATTTGGTTTTGCCCACAGCACAAGCAATACTTTGTAGGCAAGAAGCTATCATACAATCAAAGTCAAGAGAAAGGCTTTGGTATGAGAAGGATAATAGAGCATTATGGTACTTTTGATCCAAAGAGTTTATTGTCTATACTAGCTCTACTTGTACAATAGGTTCTTTACCTAAGCTTGTGCCTTTTGCTTTATGACCTTTTATGGCTATATCATTGGTGTTATATATGGGTTCTAGTAGGGGGAGGTGTTTTTTGTAGGTGATTTTTAGCTTGGCATTGGGGGTGGTGGTGGCTAGGTATAGTCGTGTTTTGGGGGGCTTGGGTAGAAATATTGTTTTTTTGTGTTGTATAGTAGTTGGTGGTTTAAAGCGTTTTATAAAATATTGTTTGCTGGTTCCTTCGTAATAAAGGGCTGTAATTATTTGTGTTGCTTTTACTTTTGTTAAGTGTGCTACTTGCAATGGGTCGTATCTATGGTTAGATGTGTAGGGCAAACATATGTAGTGGCCTTGTTTGTCAATGAGGAGTAGTTGGTCATGTGCTTTAAAAGTGCCTATAAAAGTGCCTTGTTTTTGGTTATTGAGATAGCCTGTAGTGGCTTCGTACCAGAGGTCTAAGCTACCCCATGTGGTTGGGCCTTGTTTTTGGTGTTTTATTTTTTTTACTGCATACTTGGTTATGATATTGCCTTGTGCTGTTCTGCCTTTGACTGCTAGGGTGCTAAAGTCAAAATCTAATATTTTTTTATGGGCTTTGGATAGGGGGGATAATACTATGGTTACTATTTGGGTTTGTCCATCGGCATTGTCTGTAAAATATAGAACTCTTGTGTTGGGGTGGGGGGGGGCTAGCTCATATTTTTTGTTTCGGGTAATGCCTTGCATTACAAATCGTTTGGCTCGGGTTATGCCTGTTTTTCCATCTACATAGATCATGTTGTATACACGCCTTGTGTCTTTTTTTCTAAATATGGCTAGGTGTAAGATATCTGTTCCTACAAAGGTTTTCTCTGCAATGGGGGTAATGGTGCATTGTCCATTTTTTCTAAATACTATGACTTCATCTACTTTGGTACAAGGTGCTATTTTTTCTTCTTTTTTTAAGCTGTAACCTAAAAAGCCTTGTTTGCGATTTACATATAGGTTTTCGTTGGCTGGAGCTACTTGCTGTTGGGTAATGGTTTTGAATGTGGTTAGTTTTGCTTTACGTGTCCACTTGGTACCATATTTTCTTAAGAGTTTTTTATAGTAGGATATGGTATAGGCTACTAAATGGTTTAGGTGGTGGGTTGTTTGGGTTTGCTTTTTTTGTAGGGTTTGTAGGGTTTTTTGGGTTTGCTGGCTATCGTGTTTGGAGATGCGCCTTATCTTGATGTTTGTTAGGTGTATAAAGTCTTTTTGGGTAATGGGTCTATATAGTTTTTTTTGGTATGGGGCTAGGTTTTGCTTTAGTTTGGTTAGCATTTGTTGCCAAGTGGTACATTTTTCTAGGTGTTTATATATTTTGTTTTCTATAAAAATACTTTCTAGGGTGGTATAAAATATTTGTTCTTGTAATGTTTTATATGTTATTTTGAGTTCTTGTTGGAGTAGGTCTTTGGTGTGGTGGGTGCTATGGGCTAGCAATTGATCTACACTTAAAAATATGGGTTTATTGTCTAGT
>PJEL010004579.1_pt1 | contig 11340 bp, 10 predicted proteins | sample 1853271 | NCBI WGS metagenome assembly PJEL01 (sample SAMN08108733, study PRJNA415343) | Invertebrate metagenome, whole genome shotgun sequencing project. | host: Globobulimina | place: Sweden: Gullmar Fjord | collected 2015-08 | reverse complement strand
TAAAACCTAATGATCCAGCTAATTTAGAATTAACTTTACCCTGCCCCTCGTCGGTTTCACCTTGCTTTACTGCACCTTATGTAATATAGTTTAGAATTTCAAAAATAAAGGGAAAATATTACTTTATGTCAATAAGAGAAAAATCCGACAACCTGCATTATCTCGAATATGGCGACAGAAAGGTTATTCTGATCGGCACGGCCCATGTTTCCAGAGAAAGTGCCCAAGAGGTCGAAGATACCATACAGGAAGAAAAACCCGATACCGTCTGTATTGAATTGTGTCCTTCAAGATATCAGTCAATTCGCCAGAAAGAACGCTGGCAGCAGACGGATATTGTTAAGGTCATCAAAGAAAAAAAAACTTTTCTACTGCTTTCCAATCTTCTGCTGGCATCGTTTCAAAAACGGATTGCTAAAAAATTCGAAATAGATCCCGGCGCCGAAATGATCAAAGCTATCGAAACCGCAGAAGCGGTAGACGCTGAAATTCATCTGGCGGACCGGGACATCCGCACCACGCTCTCCCGTACCTGGCGCGCTATGGGATTATGGAGCAAAATCAAGCTCATGTTCCAGCTGATCCTGTCTCTGGGGGAAGTTGAAGACATCAAGGAAGAAGATATCGAAAAGATGAAGCAGGAGGATGTTCTAGAATCCCTTCTGGCCGAAGTCGGAAAATCATTACCGATTTTAAAGAATATCCTGATCGATGAGCGCGACCAATACCTGGCAGACAAAATTAGAAATGCTCCCGGAAACAAAATAGTGGCTGTAGTGGGCGCCGGCCATGTTCCCGGCATTAAAAGATACTGGAACAAAGATATCAATATTCAGAATCTTGAACAGCTACCACCCAAAAAAAAGATGACCGGTATTTTGAAGTGGCTCATTCCGGGTGCCATCATGGCCATGTTTATTGGCGGTTTTTTTTACGGCGGAGCCAAGGCCGGCAAGGATATGCTGATTTGGTGGGTGTCCGCCAACGCGATCCTGGCCGGGTTAGGGGCAATCATCGCTCTGGCTCATCCATTCACCATTATTTCATCTATGCTGGCGGCACCTCTAACCTCTTTAAATCCGATGATCGCTGCCGGCTGGGTCTCAGGGCTTGTGGAAGCCTTTTCGCGCAAACCCAAAGTAAAAGACCTGGAAACACTTCCCGATGATATCTTATCGGTTCGCGGGTTCTGGCGCAACAAGGTGACAAGAATCCTTCTGGTAGTGGTATTTACCAACCTCGGCAGTATGATCGGCACCTTTGTCGCTTTTCCGGTGATCTTGAAATTGTTGATCGGCGTATCTCCATAATCCAGAACGGGTCATTTAGTTTGAAAAAATGGCTGTGAACCTTTGTACGTCATGAATTTACATGAAAATTGGACGTGGGTCTGATTCAGGAATTTGGGAATTTAGGAATTTAGGAATTGAAGGCTGAGAATTTAAAAGAAGATATATTCCTTATTTCCCTATTTAACTAATCAACCAATCAACTATTTCACTACCTTTACTAATCAACAATCTTTGCCACGGTTCTTTCCAACCGTTTTCCGTCCTTTAGCTCATATTTCATTTTGACCAACCGGATGCGGCCCTCGGCAAACAACTGAATGCAGGCCGGATAAAGCTCCCATTCGAGTTTCAGCCCTTTTTGGCGAATGGTCTTGAGAGTATCATCCGGCTGGATTGGAAATGCTCGCTGACCGATAATCGGTCCGGTATCTTCACCGTAGTCGATGAAGTGAACCGTGCAACCGCCAACCTTGCACCCGTAGCGGAAGGTATCACCATATCCGTCGACGCCGGCAAAGGCCGGCAGCAAGGCTGGATGAATATTCATAATACGCGGCCGGCTGCGCTCGGTATTGACCCGGTCGATAAAATAAGGGGTTAAATTGCGCATAAAACCGGCCAGCACCAAAAGATCGAAAGGATAAGGCGCCATGGCTTCCAGCAGTCCGGCTTCGGCGATGGCGCGGCTTTTCAGAAATACTTTAATCCTGGCAGCTTCACCGCTGTCACCAAAAAAATTTTGTTTTGCCGACATATCTGTATAATCGAAGTCATCCGGCAGCTTCGCTTTATCGAGATCTGTTTTTGTTTCCCGAATAATTGAACTATAGTCCACGACAAAAGTCGGGATGTTTTCCCGGCGAGCTTTTGCAAGACCATCGGCACCTGGATTATCCGAACCGACACAAACCATTCGTCCCTTGATCCCACCGTTGCGGCAGGCATCGATGATCGCCTGCAGGTTCGTACCGCCCCCCGAGATCAGAGCTCCTATTCGGATTAAATTAGTCAATTGAATTCCTCCCCGCCAGGCCCAGAGGGCTGTTTATCTGGCAACATGTTGTTACTAGCCGAAGGTTTCGGGTGTCAGGGATGAGATGCCAGAAACCAGCGGGCAAATCAATTCCTAAATCTGTATTTGGAAAGTCTGTCCGGCAAAAGCCTTAATGGGTCGAGGACACCATAGCAAAGGTTCCGTGATTTAATCAAGTATTTGGCTTATTTTTCGAAAATAACGGCTAATTCAACTGACTTATCGGATACTTAAATGCTAGGCCGAATTAAGAATTTGCAATGGTTGACAATAGACACTGCCATAACTATAATGAGCCATTCTTATTATTTTTCCAAGGAAAGGACGCAAGGTTATGGCAGAAGGAATTATGGAAATAGATGACGGTAATTTTGAATCTGAAGTTTTACAATCCGATAAACCGGTGCTGGTCGATTTCTGGGCACCCTGGTGCGGTCCCTGCAAAGCCATTGGACCGGTAGTACAAGATCTCGCCAATACATTTGGCGATCAAATTAAATTTACCAAATGCAATGTTGACAATAGTCCCGTAACGCCCGGAAAATTCGGTATTAAAGCCATACCGACACTCATCTTCTTTAAGGAAGGTGATGTTGTCGATCAAATCACCGGAATGGTTGCCAAATCAAAACTGGAAGAAGCCATCAACAAATTACTGTAATTACTTGGCACTGAATAATAGCAATACCTGGAGTGGATAAAACATAAAGGAATGAAACGCCTCATATTTGTAGGAGCCATTATTTTAATTGTCGGTTCCGGTTGCTCCGCGGCCAAAAAATCGTGGGATGCACTTTTCGGCAAGGATGAAACCGGACCTGCTCAGGAACTGGCATGGGATGGCATGGATGCCTACGAAGATGGCAACTATAAAGACGCCATTGAATACTTCCAAAAGCTAAAGGACTGGTACCCGTTTTCCAAGTACGCTAATTTGGCTGAATTGAAAATCGCAGATTCCCACTATCATCTAAAACAATATGAAGAAGCGATCTACGCCTACGAAGAGTTCGAAAAGCTGCATCCTCGCAACGAAGCGATACCCTATGTAATCTATCAAATCGGACTTTGCTACTACGATCAAATCGATACGATTGATCGGGATCAGACACCTGCCCGCAAAGCACTTGAGGCATTTCAGCGACTTTACAAACAGTTTCCCGACGATCAATATGCTCGCAGCGGTAATGAGCACATTCCTAAATGTTTAAAAAACTTAGCCGGCAATGAATACTATATCGGTTTATTTTATTTTAAATCCAAGCACTACCAGGCCGCCCTGCAACGATTTATGTCGGTGCTTTCCAATTACCCTGACGTCGGATACCACCAGAAAGCGCTGCAATTTATCGCTAGATGCGAGGCCTCGATAGCCGAAGAAACCCTGCAAGACTAAAAAAATCCCTTTACACTTACCAGGTATTAGTGTACAAGAATTGGTTTTTAGTGGCTTGCTTTTATAATTTTGAAACACTCAATACAGGTAAACACAGGGGAGAATAAACATGTCCAGAATGTGTGAAATATGTGGCAAAAAGCCGATGGTGGGCAACAACGTCAGCCACGCTCACAACCTAACCAAGCGCAGGTTTAATCCGAATTTGCAGCGTGTTCGGACGATTTCAAATGGCAGAGTTAAAAGAATGGCTGTCTGCACCAACTGCATCAAATCGGGATCTGTGGTTAAAGCACCATAACCATTCAGAAAGCCTAATACTCAGCGTAATATCAAAGTAAATTCTAAACCAGTTGCAACAGAAGGATTATAAGGCATTAAAATCCCAAATCTCAAGCACCAAATTATTTACCCCGTTAAATATCCCGTTTCATAGCGCAACCATGTTGGTTATGAAGATCACATTTTCGACCTATCACGCAAATCCTTACAATAGGATTTAACAGGGCGAGTAAATCTCAATTTTCAATATCCAATGACCAAAACATTCACCACCGTTTTATCGCATTGCTTCACAATCTCTATCCTGCCACTATGATGCTTTGGACACAACGGCACATGGGTCCTTATGTTTGGAATTTTGAATTTAGGTCATTGGGATTTGTTTGAGCCCGCCCTGGTGCGACTTGGTTGGCGTATACCATCATCCGTTTCTGGCGAGGAGGTGGAGTCACTAAATATGTCAGGTATTAATTCGGTCTGGGCCAGGGATTTGGTTTTTGGGGCTTGGAATTTTCATAATTTTTATTGATTAGCTAATTTTCTTAAAAGCAAAAAATTATTTACCTAATTGACAGAGCCCTCCTAGCCAATCCTTTTGACATCCTGCACGAGTTTAACCTTTCTGACCGCCGACAAAATCCGTTCCAAATGGCTGGTATCTTCAACGCCAATCGTAAAATAGCTGTCGACCATCTTGTTCTCACGGATTTCTGAACTCGCGTTGAGGATATTGGCACCGAATTTACTGATATTGCCGACTACATCAGCCAACAGCCCGACCCGATCATATGAAACAATCTGGATTTTTACCGGATAGGTTTCACTGGCCGCCTGATTCCATTCAACTTCAATTTGACGCTCAGGCGTCATTTGCAAGGCGTTGACGCAATTGGTGCGATGCACTGTCACACCATAGCCCCTCGTGATATAGCCGATAATCGGATCACCTGGAACCGGTTGGCAGCATTTGCCGAACCTGATCAGGATATCATCCACGCCCTTGACGAGCACCCCGTCTTTGATCCTTTTTTTGCGCACCACTCGATCGACGAGTTTGTTAAAAATCGACTCCTGGTCTGTTTCCGGATCCTGTTTGGGGGCAATTTTGCGGATGACCTGCAGGGGTGTAATTTTCCCATAACCCACGTTGGCCACTAAATCCTCAACTGCTTTAAACCCAAAATCGGCCCCGACCTTCGCCATTTGCGCGGTTTTTAGAAGGCCATGAAAATTGAGCTTTTCCTTGCGAAAAGCCTTTTCCAGCATTTCCCGCCCCAGACTCATACTGCGTTCTTTTTCCTGGGTCTTGATCCAGTGTCGTATTTTCGAACGCGCTTTAACGGTCTTGACATATTTGAGCCAATCCTTACTGGGATGGTGATTCTTGGCGGTGGTTATTTCAACGATATCCCCGGTCTTCAATTCATAGGCCAGGGGGACCAGCTGACCGTTGACTTTGGCACCGGTGCATTGATTGCCGACTTCAGTGTGGATCATGTAGGCGAAATCAACTGTCGTCGCCCCATACGGCAAGGTTTTAATTTCACCGCGTGGCGTAAAAACGTAGACCTCATCCTGAAAAAGATCAATACGAACATTTTCGAGAAATTCGCCTGGATCCCGGAAGTTTTCCTGATTGTCCACCAGGTCTTGGATCCAGGCGAATTTTTCGCTGATATTTTCATCAATTTGTTTACCCTCTTTATAACTCCAATGCGCGGCAATGCCTGATTTGGCGACGCGATCCATATCCCGGGTTCGAATTTGGATTTCAATACGCTCACCAAAAGGTCCGACAACCGTAGTGTGCAAAGACTGATACATATTGGGCTTGGGTCGTGCCACATAATCCTTAAATTTATGATCGATCGGTTTCCACATGGAGTGGATTAACCCCAGAGCTTCATAACACTGGGAGATGGAATCCAGAACAATTCGGAAGGCAATGATATCGTAGATTTCTTCAAAGGGCAGGTTTTGCGATACCATCTTATTGAATATGCTGAAATAATTCTTGTTACGCCCTAAAATCTCACACGTCAAATTGGACTCATCCATTTTTTTCTGGATGTAGTCCTTGACGGTTTGCATATACTTTTCGCGCTCAGTTCTGGATTTGGCCACGAGCGTTTGAATCTGCTCATATTCATCAGGCTGGAGAAACTTAAAGGAGGATTCTTCAAGCTCATTTTTTATCCAGTATATCCCGAGGCGGGCAGCTATGGGAGCATAGATGTCCAGGGTTTCTTTGGCAATCGCTTTCCTTTTGTTGGCCTTGTGGAATTGCAGGGTACGCATATTGTGGAGTCTGTCGGCCAGTTTGATCAGGATGACCCGGATATCATCAGCCATTGCCAGAAACATCTTGCGCAGGCTCTCTGCCTGACGCGCCCGGGAGCTGTGAAAAGACAGACTGCTAAGTTTAGTAACACCGGAGACAATTTGACGCACTTCGGGGCCGAAAAGTTTTTCGATATCTTCCGGAACGGCATGGGTGTCTTCGATCACATCGTGCAGGAAGCCGGCCACGACACTGATGACATCCAGCCGCATATCGGTCAATATTCCGGCCACCTCCAGCGGATGGGTAAGATAGGGCTCACCTGATAAACGAACCTGCCCCTCATGCACCCTGGCCGAATAAATATAAGCGCGTTCAATTATACCCAGATCCGCTTCCGGATGGTATTCACTGATTTTGTCTATGACATCATTGACTCGGATCAAATCGGATCACTCGTTACGTGTTACTCGTTACTTGTTACTTGTCACTCGTTACTTGTCTACTCGTTACTTGTCACTTGTTGCTTGTTACTTGTCACTCGTTACTTGTCACTGGTCACTCTAATACGCTTTGGCAAAAATCACCTGGCAGGTGCCGGGTTTACCGCAGCAGATACATGTGCCGGATTTTCCTTCCTGCTCGAAAGGGATACAGCGGATGGTCACCGCCAGATCCTCTTTTATTTTCAGTTCGCAGGCCTGCTCACCGCACCAGGACGACACAGCAAATCCGCCATGAATTTCAGGTTTTTCCAAATCCTGCGGTGTGAAATATTCGTAAAACGAGTTATTGTTCTCAATGGTTACCGTGTGATCTTTACGAAAGGTTTCAGCTCGCAGATAGAGGTTGTCCTGGATTTCATCCAACAAATTCGTTATTTCAGCCACGAACTGCTCTGTTTTAATGGAGGTTTTTTTATTATGCGCGTTGTCGCGTCGCGCAACGAAGACTGAATTTTGTGCAATATCCCGGGGGCCGATTTCAACCCGCAGCGGTATTCCTTTTTTGATCCAATCCCAGCCGCGAGCTCCTCCGATATCACGATCGTCGATTTCCACAACTAACTTACGATCATGATAATATTTATCCCTCAGCTGATTGGCCAGTTTGTTGGTGTAGCTCATCACCGGTTCCCGGTCGTCGGCTTTGCGAATTATCGGCAACAGCACAAGATGCGCCGACGCCACCTTCGGCGGCAATATGATACCATCATCATCGCCATGAGTCATGATGACCCCTCCTATCAGACGGGTGGAAGCGCCCCAGGAAGTGGTCCATACATATTCTTCGGTTTCATCAGCAGTTTGAAATTTAATGTCGGATGCTTTGGCAAAATTTTGACCCAGGAAATGAGAAGTACCGGCTTGCAGGGCTTTGCAATCCTGCATCATGGATTCTATGCACAGCGTGTCGACTGCCCCGGGAAAACGCTCGGCAGCACTTTTGAAGCCTCTGATAACGGGTGTCGCCAAATGCTCTTCGGCCATCCGGGCATAGACATCCAGCATGAGTTTGGTACGTTCAATTGCCTCTTCTCTGGTGGAATGGGCGGTGTGGCCCTCTTGCCATAAAAATTCACTGGTTCTTAGAAAGATCCTAGTTCGCATCTCCCAGCGAACCACGTTGGCCCACTGGTTAATCAAAATAGGCAGATCGCGATAGCTGCTGACCCATTTGGAAAAAGAATCCCCGATAATCGTTTCCGAAGTCGGCCGAACCACCAGCGGTTCCGTCAAGGCGCCGGCCGGCACCAAGGCACCGTCAGCACCCTTTTCCAACCGGTGATGGGTGACCACGGCGCACTCTTTAGCGAACCCTTCAACGTGCTCGGCTTCTTTTTCCAGAAAGCTTAAGGGAATAAATAATGGGAAATAGGCATTTTTGACACCGGTCGCCTTGAACATATCATCCATTACGCGAACGATATTTTCCCAAAGGGCATATCCCCACGGCTTAATGACCATGCATCCTCTGACCGGAGATCGTTCCGCCAGATCGGATGCTTTAATCACCTGTTGATACCATTCCGGATAATCCTCTACTCTTGTCGGTGTTATTGCAGTCTTTGCATAGCTCCCCATTGGGTTCCTTTCCATTGAAAAAAAATTTTAAACAAAATAATCTCTGCGGTCGGTTTAGTTGTTACAATTCGATTCGTCCTAATCTTCTAATTTACGATGGTTTCGTTCATATTCCGCCACTTCGGCCATCAACACCTCAACCAGCTTCTCCTGGGGAAATTTTTTAACAACCTTACCCTTGCGGAATAGAATACCGGTTCCATCTCCACCCGCAATCCCGATGTCGGCTTCACGGGCCTCTCCGGGACCGTTTACCATACACCCCATAATTGCAATTTTAATCGGCGTGGCAGTCGACAGCAGGGCTTTTTCGACCTGTTCGACAATACCGAAGAGTTCAATGTTGCAGCGTCCACAGGTGGGACAAGAAATGATTTCCGGTCCGCGCTGCCGGATGCCCAGAGCTTTGAGAATTTCATAGCCAACCCGCACTTCTTCAACCGGGTCCCGGGTTAATGAGACCCGAATCGTATCTCCGATGCCTTCGGCCAGTACCGTTCCGATACCCAGTGCGGACTTGACGATTCCGGAATACAGGGAGCCGGCTTCGGTCACCCCGACGTGCAGGGGCAAATCGGTTCTGGCGGACAATAACCGGTAGGCTTCGACCGTACGTGGCACATCCGATGCTTTTATAGAAACTTTAATCTGGTGAAAGTCAAGAGATTTCAGCAATTCGATGTTGCGCAGGGCACTATCAACCATGGCCTGAGCCGTGACACCATTATATTTTTTAAGGATATCTTTTTCAAGGGAACCGGCATTGACGCCAATGCGGATCGAGATTCCGGTATCTTTAGCACAGTCCACCACGGCCTTTATTTTCCCGGCGCTGCCGATATTGCCGGGATTAATCCTGAGGGCATCGGCACCCGCCCGGGCGGCGGCAATCGCCAATCGGAAGTCAAAATGAATATCAGCGATAAGGGGAATGGAAATTCTTGGTTTAATGAGGGAAATGGCCTGGGCAGCTTCGGCATCCGGTACGGCCAATCGGATGATTTCACAACCGGCATTTTGCAACCGCTCAATTTGGGAAACTGTGGCCTTGACATCATGGGTTGGCGTATTTGTCATCGACTGGACAGAAATAGGGGCCATATTCCCGACGGGGACATTGCCGACCATGATTTGATGTGTTTTTTTTCGACTAATATTTAAGGACATATCAAAATATTGTTTTACAAAACTTGCTCAAACGCCTGATTTAGAAATTAGTTCAGCGCTGCCCGCAGATCAGATACGCTCAATTGCAAATGAAAGTGAAATTGTGATATACTGATCGGAAATTTTAAAATTACCAAACAAGCCAATTTAATTCAAGACCGGATACTAATAATTTTGATTCAAAATGTTTTTGTCAATATAAAAAAGGAGACCTAACCAATGACACTTGAAAAAGGACAAAAATTTTCAGCAAAGCACGGGCCGGATGCCCAGGCAGACCCGGTCGTCAAAGAAAAAGTAATAAAAAATGCCGCGAAAGGTGATCTGGCCTGTGCGGTCGCATTTAAAATAGCAAAAGAGCTTGGGGTACCACCGGCCGAAATCGGTAAAACCGTGGACCTGTTAGATCTAAGACTCAGTAAATGCCAGTTGGGTTTATTCGGCTATATACCCGATAAAAAAGCGGTTAAAGCCAGGGCGCCTGAAGACCGGCAAATGGAAGTGGCTATCCGAAATGCGCTGGTTGACGGCAAACTTGCCTGTTGCGATGCCTGGGATATTGCCGGCCGCTTCAAGGTACCGAAAATGGCTGTCAGCGGCGCCTGCGAATCATTGAGCATTAAAATCAAACCCTGCCAGCTGGGAGCCTTTTAGGAATGTGGAAGTGGGAAGGCGGAATGCGGATTTCGGATTGCGGATTGCGGATTGCGGATTTAATTACATCTCGGAATTTCTACAACCCAACCCGGACAAGCCGGAATTGAAGATTGAAGAATGAAGATTGATCCGCCGGAGGCGGAGTGGTATCGCTCTCCGAGCTGTAGGCTCTATGCTCTACGAGCCGGAAGCTTCGCTCTGTCTTTTCTATTTAAATCGATCGTTCGACCCTGTCGTTAGATCCGAATGCTCTCGACGGGTAGAATTGCTAAAATATTCAATCTGGCTATGGCATAAATCATGTGCAAACATGATGTGATTTCAATAAAATAAATAGGGCCTAAATGAATTCCCCCTTCGATTCGACTGATCTCGTCACAGGCCTCATTCCGACTTTGTCTCGCCTGAGCTCGTCGAAGGCCGCATTCCACCTTCCCACTTCCGCATTCCACCTTACCACTTCCGACTTCCGCATTCCACCTTCCGACTTCCGCATTCCACCTTCCCACTTCCGCATTCCGCCTTCCGACTTCCGCATTCCACCTTCACCGGAACCACCTTCAACGCCGGCATTCTGGCTTTAGGATCGATCGGTACGGCACTCATCAGGGCATTGAAATTCGGCTCACTATAGTGTATCGGTGCAAAGAGGTATCCGCGTTGCATCCTGGCATCCAGCTTCAGCGGCAGCAGCACCGTGCCGTGGGGACTGGTCAGGCGGACGGTAGCATTTTCGGTTAGACCGGCTTCTGCGGCGTCCTTGGGGTTCATATCGAAATAGGCTGCCGGTCTCAGCCTGGCAAGCTTTTTAGATCGTCGCGACATTTCGCCGGTATTGAAATGCTCCAGCAGGCGCCCAGTGATCAGTAAATAGGGATATTGTTCGGTGGGTTCCATGAGCGTCTCGGGCAAGTCAACCGGCATAAACCTGGCGCGACGATCACGGAAACCGAACCCGTCTTCATACAGACGGGGCGTTCCCGGATGGGATTCATCATAGCAAGGCCAGAAAATTCCATTGGATCCTTTCAGGCGCTGGTGCGTGATGCCGCTGAAAACCGGCGCCGCGGTACGGATCTCCTGCCAGATGTCGGCGCTTGACGTGTACTGCCAATTGCCCCCCATGGCATTGGCCAGATCCTGCAGGA
>PJEL010004578.1_pt1 | contig 11341 bp, 8 predicted proteins | sample 1853271 | NCBI WGS metagenome assembly PJEL01 (sample SAMN08108733, study PRJNA415343) | Invertebrate metagenome, whole genome shotgun sequencing project. | host: Globobulimina | place: Sweden: Gullmar Fjord | collected 2015-08 | reverse complement strand
GCTCCGGGGCCGGACTGGACCTCCTCATGGCAGCAAAAGCGGTAGGGCCCGAAGGCCGGGTAATCGGTATCGACATGACCGATGCCATGATCGAGACCGCCCGAGCCAATATCGCGAATGCGGGCGTCGCCAACATCGAGATTCGCAAAGGCATCATCGAAGAAATGCCGGTCGACAGCGGCTCGGTCGACTGGGTGATCTCCAACTGCGTGATCAACCTGTCGCCAGAAAAAGAGCGGGTGTTCGCTGAGATCGCTCGGGTGCTCAAACCCGGGGGAATTATGCAGATTTCGGATATCGTCGTGCAAGACCTTCCCGACTGGGCGCGTGAGCGTCAGGACCTGTTCACTTCGTGCGTCGGCGGCGCGATCTCTGAGGAGGAATATCTGCAGGGGCTTAGCGACGCTGGTCTCGTCAACGTGGAAGTGAAAGAGCGGGTCGTCTTCGGTGCAGCGCAGATCAAAGGGTTCCTGGACAGTGAAGCGCTGCCGATGACCTCTCACGATCGAGCGGCGCTCTCACCCGACGACGTCACACTCATCTCCGAGTCCCTGGCCAACAAAGTGTGGAGCGCCAAGATCCGTGCCACCAAACCTGGATCAGAGAACTGATAGAGCAATTAAGTTCAGGCGGCGTCCCTTTTTTTGGAGTGTAATTTGCAGATTGACGCAAATCTGTAATCGTAGAAGGGTCGTTCGCCTGTATCCCTGCTGTTCGCCGGCCCGTCAAAGTTACTGGAGGCAATCATGAAACGATTCGAAATTGAATTCGGAAACTGGGTGGTCAAGCACAGATGGTGGATCATCGTCGCTACTGCCCTGGTTTTCTTCGCCACCGCCAGCGGTTTGGGGCATCTTGCCCTGAGCAACGATATGCGGGTCTTCTTCTCAAAGGACAACCCGCAGCTCATGGCTCTGGACGCCCTTGAGAGCACCTACACGAAGAACGACAGAGTGCTCTTCGTCATCGCCCCGAACGACGGTAACGTTTTCACAACGGGCACGCTCGCCGCGGTCGAGGAGCTGACCGAATCCTCGTGGCAGATGCCCTACTCGAGCCGGGTAGATTCTGTCACCAACTTTCAAAACACGTGGGCCCTGGAGGACGAGTTAGTCGTCGAAGATCTTATTTCTGATGCTTTGAGCCTGTCGAGTGCGGAACTTGAGCAGAAGAAGAAAATCGCAATCTCCGAGCCGCTGCTGGTCAACGGCCTGGTCTCGCCCTCTGGGCATGTCACCGGTGTCATGGTCACCATCGTCAAACCGGGCGAATCACTGGCTGAGGTGCCTGAAATTGCGACCTTTGCCCGCCAGATGGCGGCCGACTTCCGTATCGCGTACCCCGATATCGACCTCCACCTCACCGGCGGCGTCATCATGGACCAGGCTTTTGCCGAGGCTGCCACCGATGACATTAGCTCTCTTTTCCCGTTGATGCTCCTGGTCCTGATGATCGTGATTGGTGTGGCCGTGCGCTCGTTCGCCGGCACCGTCGCCGCATTCGTCGTCGTGTTGATATCTATGCTCACCGGTCTGGGCATGGCCGGCTGGCTCGGAATTCAAATCACCTCGGCATCGGTCAACGCGCCGATCATCATTCTCACCCTGGCGGTGGCGGACAGCGTTCACATTCTGGCCACCAGATCACAACGCTTAGGTCGTGGTGATAGCAAGCAAAAGGCCGTCGCCGAGTCCTTGCGGGTCAACCTGCAGCCAGTGTTTCTCACCAGCGTGACCACAGCGATCGGCTTTCTGTCGATGAATTTCTCCGACGCTCCACCGTTCAGGGACCTGGGGAACATGGTTGCTATGGGAGTGACAGCGGCGTTTTTCTACTCCATTTTTTTCCTGCCGGCGCTCCTCACCGTGCTGCCGGGACGGCCCCGGACAAGAGCGGACCAGACGGGCTCCTCTGCCATGGCTTGGTTAGCCGATTTTGCCATCAGGCGGCGAAGCGCCTTGCTGTGGGGCACCCTCATCGCGGTCATGGTGCTGACCTCGGGCATGCTCAGAATCGAACTCAACGACGATTGGGTCAAGTACTTCGATGAGAGCTCCGAGATCCGGCAGGCGACTGACTTCGCCGAGGAAAACCTGACCGGTTACCATACTATTGAGTACTCTTTGGAATCGGGCGAGGAGGGCGGCATCAGCGACCCCCGGTACCTGGCCGATGTCGAGACCTTTGCCGAGTGGTACCGCACACAACCCAAAGTGGTCAACGTCAGCGCGATCACCGAGACCATGAAGCGCCTCAACAAGAACATGCATTCCGACGACGAAGCCTTCTTCCGGCTTCCGACCAACCGCGAACTCGCGGCCCAATACCTGCTGCTTTATGAGATGTCGCTGCCGTTCGGCCTCGACCTCAACAACCAGATCAACGTCGACAAGTCGGCGACTCGTTTTGTCGTCACTCTGCGAGGAACAACCACCGGCGAGCTGCGTGAGACCGAAGAAAAGGCGAGACTGTGGCTGGCTGAACACGATCTCGAGGAGATGGCGAGCTACGGCTCTGGCCTTTCGGTGATCTGGGCCCACCTGTCCCAGCGCAACATCGACGCGATGCTCGGCGCCTCGTTTTGGGCCCTGGTGCTCATCTCAGGCATTCTGACCGTCGCTTTGCGCAGCTTCAAGCTCGGACTGCTGAGCCTGATCCCAAACCTGGCGCCGGCGTTCATGGCCTTCGGAATTTGGGGGTTGACCGTAGGCAGGGTCGGGCTGGGTCTGTCGGTCATCGTGTCGATGACCATCGGCATCGTGGTCGACGACACAGTGCACTTCCTGAGCAAGTACCTGCGGGCACGGCGAGAACACGGTCTGGATCCGTCAGAGGCTGTGCGCTACGCCTTTAACACGGTTGGCACGGCGATGTGGGTGACAACCTTCGCTCTTGTTGCCGGCTGGATAGTGATTTCGTTTTCGCACTACGCAATGAACTCCGACATGGCGATCATGACTGCCATCACAATTACCCTGGCGTTGACCCTGGACTTCTTACTCCTGCCGGCGCTGCTCATCAAAGTGGAAGGAAAGACCAATGAGATTACAGAGAATAGTTCTATTCGTGAGTTTGAGCCTGCTCTTGTCCCTGTTAGGGCTCGCAAGCGCGGCCGAGTCGCCTGAAGCAAAGGGCTTCGCCATCGCCAGCGAGAGCGACCGGCACGACAGCGGCTTTGCAGACTCGACGGCCAGCATGCGCATGATTCTGCGCAACCGGCACGGCCAAACGAGCGAACGTGATATCCGCATCCGCGTGCTCGAAGTCGAAGGAGACGGCGACAAGAGCCTGATGATCTTCAACACTCCGAAGGATGTGAAGGGCACAGCCTCCCTCAACTTTACCCACAAGGTGGGCGACGACGACCAGTGGCTCTACCTGCCGGCCCTGAAGCGGGTCAAGCGCATCAGTTCGTCCAATAAATCGGGCTCTTTCATGGGCTCGGAGTTCGCCTTCGAAGACCTCGCGAGCCAGGAAGTTGAGAAGTACACGTACAAATGGATTCGAGATGAAGTGCTTGACGGCCGCGACTGTTTCGTCATCGAACGCTATCCGGTTGATGAAAAGAATTCCGGCTACACGCGGCAGGTGGTATGGGTCGACAAGCAGGAGTATCGGGAGTGGAAGGTCGAGTTCTACGATCGCAAGAACTCGGTCCTGAAAACCCTCACGGTCAGCGGCTACACGCAGTTCCTCGACACCTACTGGCGGCCTGCTGAGATGAACATGGTCAATCACCAGAGCGGAAAGAGTACCCAGCTGCTGCTGTCGGACTATCAGTTTCGTACCGGGTTGACGGAAAGTGACTTCACCCAGAACAGCCTGAAGAGAGCCCGGTGACGTGCCGCAGTTCGATAACCGGGCACCACCCTGGTGCAGCGAAATCCCTTAATCAGACTTTGACCGAAAGGAAGACACCATGAAGAAAACAATCGTAATTGTCATTCTCGCCCTTCTCACCCCTCTCGCCCTTCTCACTATGGTTGCCCACCTGCAAGCGGTGGAGCTGACAGACAGCAGACCAGTTTGCGGTTCTGACTGCGTCGCCGCCGATCATCAAAAAGACGGCGTCAGGCACTACAAAGACAATTTGGATAATTTTTGGGCCGATCTGCAGAAAGCGGTCGACAAGTCGGTGGAAGAGTTGCAACGAAATGACCTGGAGTCCGTAGTCACGACGGACCGTAAAGAAGGCAGAATTAACATCAACTTCGGATTAGGAGATCTGACGATCCTCGCTTCGGAGTGGGAGGGGCACATTCACATGGCGACGGACGGATGCCCGTACGCGCGGTCCGTCTTTTCGGGATTTCTTGACCATCAAAGAGGTGTCACCGACCACCCGCCATCAACGTCGAAAGATGGTTGCTCACAGAAGAATAGTTGATCCGGACTTCTCATGAGAAAGCTGATGTTGTGGTCGTTGATTGTCCTCGTCTCGTTCTTGTGCCGGGCAGGCGCTGCTCGAACCGGTGAGTGGCCCGCCTGGCGCGGCGCCCAGCACACGGGTCAAGCACAGAGCGAGGTTTTTAACATCGGAGAAGATAGCGGCTTCAAGATAGTCTGGAAGAAGAAACTGGGTTCGGGCTACTCGAGCGTTTCGGTGGCGGACGGGCGTGCCATCACGATGTTCTCTGACGGCAAGGCCGATATCATTGTTGCCCTCGACGCAGCTACCGGCGCGGAGCTGTGGCGCCACGAGATCGACGAGACCTACGTCGGCCGCGCAGGCAGCCACGACGGGCCCTTGTCAACGCCGGCTATTGACGACAGTATTGTTTACGCGATTGGCCCCAAGGGCCAGATCGTTGCTCTCGACGCAGCTACCGGCAAAACGGTCTGGAGTACTACGATGAAAGACATCGGCTCCGAGGAACCGCTATGGGGCTGGACGACATCACCCCTGATTTGGCGTAATCTCTTGATTCTGCAGACTGGCGGTGTTGAGGGCAAAGCGGTGACCGCCCTCAATAAAAAGACCGGTGCGGCCGTGTGGGCAAGCGGAGACGACTCGGTGGCGTATCAATCGCCGGTCGTGATGACGATCCATGGTTCAGAACACGTGGTCTGCGCCGGCCGTCAGAAGGTCGTTGGCCTCGACCCGGCGAACGGAGAGACGCTCTGGGAACTCGATCACAAGGGCAAGGGCGAGGACGCGAACCCGGTTGCAGCTGGCGAGAATCGCTTCTTTTTCCCGCACTCCGGCCGTGAGGGGATGTTGGTTGAAGTGGAGAAACACGACAAGGGTTTCACTGCCCGGGAGGTCTGGAGAAGCGGCGGGCGGAAGAATACCTACAACCCCTCTGTCTATTTCGACGGGCATCTTTTCGGCTACAGCGGCCCCTTCATGGTGAGTATCGACGCCGCCACTGGCGAGCGCGTGTGGCGTTCACGCGAAGCCGGTGACGGTTTTACGATTCTGGTCAACGACTATCTTGTGATTCTGACCAAGGACGGCGCTCTGAAAGCGGCCAAGGCAATACCATCAGGATTTGAAGAATTGGTCAAAATCCAGCTTTTTGATGCGCCCGCTTGGAATCCGCCGAGCTTCGCTTACGGCAAGGTCTATATCCGCAGTCTTACCGAGATCGCCTGCGTTGAGCTGGCTACTGCCGAAGGAACGAAGGTATCGGAGGACAAGGACTTCATCATCGCCAGCGAGGCCGAATGGCGCGGCAACGGCTTGCCCAAGATCCACCTAAAGAGTGTGTTATGAAGACCCTTCTCTCGACCTTGCTCGCCCTTTTGGCCGCAGCGCTGCCTTTGGCCGCCGGTGAGTTTTCCGGTTTTCTGGCGGCCGAAGGCAGGTACTTCTTCTTCGAACCGCTGTGGCCGGAGCAGGAGAGGCACAACGCTTCGCTTGCTCTCGAGGCCGAGTACTACCACGAGTGGGCTTCGGGAACGAGTTTCACCTTCGTGCCATTCGCCAGGGTTGACAGTGCCGATGACAGACGCAGTCACTTCGACATTCGCGAATTCAACTTCTTGTGGTTCGGCGAGCGCTGGGAACTGCGCGCCGGCATCGGCAAGGTTTTTTGGGGAACCACCGAGTTCGTACACCTGGTGGATATCATCAACCAGACCGACGCTGTGGAGTCTCCCGAAAACGAAGCAAAACTCGGCCAGCCGATGGCGCAGTTTTCCCTGCTCAACAACTGGGGGGTTGTCGATTTTTTCGTACTTCCGTACTTCCGCGAACGTACCTTCGCCGGTGAGCACGGCAGGCTGCGTCCGGCCCTTGTGGTAGCCACCGACAACCCCATCTACGAGAGTGCCGACGAGGATCGTCACGTCGATTTTGCCGTACGCTACAGCCATACGCTCGGTGCTTGGGACATCGGTCTCTACCACTTCTCGGGAACCGGGCGCGAACCCACCCTGCTCCCCGATTTCGACGACAGCGGCAAGCCGGTCCTGGTTCCGTACTACCAGCAGACCGACCAGACCGGCCTTGATCTTCAAGGAGTCGTCGGCGTATGGCTTTTTAAGCTGGAGGCCCTGCACAGAACCGGTCAGGAACCGGGCTTTATTGCCGCCACAGGTGGTTTCGAGTACACCTTCGTTGGCCTGGCCGGCAAAGACCTCGATCTCGGGCTTGTCGGTGAGTTGGCCTGGGATGAACGTGGCGACAAGGCCACGACACCGTACGAGAACGATCTGATGATCGCGCTCCGGCTCGGCTTCAACGATGCGGCAGGTTCACAGTTCCTCGGCGGCGTGATCTACGATCTCGATACCTCCGCCAGCATCATCAGAGTCGAGGGCAGCCGCCGCCTCGGCTCGAGCTGGCGCCTCTCACTAGAAGCTTGGGCGTTTGTCGACTTTCCCGCAGCCGACCGCTTCTCCAGCATCCGCGACGATGATTTTGTACGTCTCGAGATTTCATACCACTTCTAAGTGACTGGTGTGAAAGTCCATCTCGGCTGCAATTCGCGAAGAGAAGGGGGGGGCGGCCGTCTAGTTTCGTGGTTGAATCAGGAATGCCGAAGGTGAGTTGTTTTTGGACCAGCTTTGCTTTTTATCTACCTTGCCACAGCGGACCAAACACACGTCGCCGGGCTTTTAAGCCGTCGGCTCCCGGGTACGAAAGTACATCCTCGCGGTGACCCGCATTGACTCCAGGCACAGATCGTCGGAATCGTCTGACCTGGCGCTGATGCCGATGGGTGGCACTGGAGCACATCGATGACGACACGATAGTCGTGCCCGGCCATGGCCCTCTTTCGGATAAATCGGAGCTGAAGGCCTACTTAGAGATGCTTTCAACGATCCAAATCCGCATCACCAGACTGATAAAAGAGGGAAAGACCCTCGAGGAGATACAGGCCGGCAAACCCACAGAGGAGTTTGATGAAGCTTGGGGAAAAATCTGGTTGGATGGAGACAAGTTTACCGAACTGGTGGTGATGAGCCTAACCCGCATATCTCACCAGCTTCCTACTGCGGACCGCGAATAGCAGCCATCTATCATGCTTTTCACAATTCGTGCTCCTCGACATAGCGCTACTATGACTGCGTCGCCCAAATCGTGAAAATCCCAATATCTGACTACTCTTCGCGGTCCTCGTTACGAAACCTGGTGAGATATGCGGGCTATACGGCAGCTGAAATCTGGTGAGATATTCTTGCGCGAACCCTAAGTGACTTATTCATTGAGGGTTCAGTATGAAGCTCAGTTCGACCGTGCCTTTGCAGATGGTGTGGTAGTACCTCGGTTTGTCATAATCCGCGGGTTTGGGCGAACCTGCAAACCATACGACCGGGCCGAGGTTTTTTTCTTCGTCACTCACGCATTCCATGAGGATTGGTTCGGTTGTCGTGAGGGTGCGGTAACCCCAGTTATCGTTGTAGGCAATCTTTGATCGAGCTTTTGTGATGGAACAGGAACCGCTCCAGACTTCCCAACGGTAACCTTCTCGTCGATCAAACCCCGATTTTCCATCGCTTTTTGATGTTCCGGATACCTCGAATACGCCCCCTTTGAGGCGGCCGGTGATCGTATAGTGACCTTGTGCGAAGGTATCAAAGATGTCGTCTTCGTGACTGAAAGATCCGGAGTTGTCGATTTCGATCGTAACGCCGGAGATATCAGGTATCGGAAAGCGCGATGAGCCGCCTTCTTTCGGTGTGCACTCGATACTTTGGCGGATGATGGAAGACGTTAACAGAAAGGAACCACTGACGGGTTCACCTTCGACCTGGTTCTTTGTGCTTTCGGCATATACGATTTCGCCGTCCGGGGCTGTGCCGATCTCAACAGCTGAGCTCATTTCCACAAGATTGATTTGATCAAGATCGTATGCCGCAGGGTGAAATTCAGCTGAACTGTCGGCGACAGCGATCGAATCGCTGTGTTCTTCTTCGCTGTTGAGATAGACGAAGAAACGCGAATACTGATCTGCAGCGGGCGGGCGAGACCAGCTCACGGTGACAACTCCGCGCGCTGTGCTGAGTTTGAGGTCATACGGCGGCTCAAGCAAGAATGCTGTGGCGGAGTCGATCGAAGATAAATATGCACCAGTTTTTCCGGCGTCGGCAACATAGACGTACATATCATTCGCGCCGCTTATCACAGCCACGGAATGATCGGATGATGGAGGCGCAAGGTCGATCTCCGTGATGGGTCTGGCCCTCACCTGGTCAGTCTTTTCGCGCACGAATGTTCGCACGGTCGGACCATCGGTCGTATTCCATGATCGGGGCACGCGCATCATCACCTTGGCGCCCGGCCGGCCCGGGTTTTCCAACTTGTAGAAATTGAGCGACCACGGCCGGATCATGTTGTCTTTCAACTCGAAGACCGGCACGATGCTGGCATCGATGATCGTCGGTGGAAATCCGTAGACTTCTTCGAGGGGAACACTCTTGACGTCGGCAACAACCATCCGATCGTAAGGCTTACTGTCGAATAGACTGGCGCCGTATTTTTCGCCGTATTGCGTCGCCAGGCCGCGGCGAATCTCGAGCGATTCGAGTACCGAGTTCTGGCAGAAGTCGAGCCATGAGATACGAAGATCCGCTTCATCGCCGCCGGCCGCCCACAACAGTGCTTTGTGGTTGGCGTTGTATTTGGTGGCGCCCCAGTTTTCGATAAGAGAACTGTGGAATTCATCGATCTCGCCGCCTCCCCAGCCATTTCGCAAGAACTCGAGGAACCAGGTCAACCCGTATCCAAATGCGCGTACCTTGCGTTCGCTTTTCCCATCCGGCCCGTTGAGGCCATACACATACGTAATGACCTGAGCGAGTGCGAGCCCGTCGCTGAGATCGAATTCCCTGCCAGCTTGACGGTAGTGTTCTGCAGCTTCACGCTCCATGAGCAGCGCGGAGGCTTCCATGAAAGGCATATGGCCGTTGCGGTCGAGCCAGACATACCCGGTCTGATAATGGTGAAAGAGTTCGTGCAGCACGGTTGTCTGCATTTTGGCTTCGGATATATCGGTGGAGATGACGACATACCGTCTGCCCAGCCAAGGATTGTGCAAGAATCCTGCGTCGCCGCCGAGTTTTGGCGCGACATACACCGGTAGATCGTGAAATGGACGATTGAAGCCGCGTGATTCGAGATACTGTTGGGCAAACACCAGAGCTTCTTCGATCTTCCATACCGCTTCCGGGATCTGTGACTTGCGAAGATATGAGAGCACTGCCCGTTCACACTTGTGATCAATCTCCTGCGGCCACGTTTTGGGGTCGGGATCTTCACTCTTGGCCATCGCCATGTGCTGGCGAATAATTTCTTCGAGGTCTTTGAGGATTTTTGGGTTGTTTCGCGTTGAAGTGGCAGCTGTGGCCCCTGCGGCGGCCAATTTCTCGCTCCATTGAACCTCGAATCCGGCGCGTTCGGGTTGCAGGCTGGCGAATGGTTTGTAGGTCTCCAGCGGATCCGGGATCTCCTCCTGCGGACCAAAGTACCAGTGGATGCCTCGATTTGCGAGATATCCCAGGGCCAGGCCAAGACCGACTGCTTTAGTCACCATCCATACGGTTACGACACAGAAATGGCGGGTTTGAAATACCAGGGTATCGCCGCGACGCTCGTACGGCAAACGAGTCCAGGTAGCGCCGTCGAGAGTGATCGCCGGGAAGAGGATCGTAGAGTCGTCTGCTCCGAGAGCGGTCAGATCGACAGCGACTTCTACGGATCCTGCAAAGAGATCTGAATCTGCGCCGGCATCAACCTCCCAGGCGCCCGCCGGCTGCGGTTCAATTTTTTCGGCGGAGCCTGGAAAACCAATTGTGAAGGGGCACGCATACGGTTCTACGCGATGGATTTCCAGGCGCCGGTCACGATCGAACGCTCCTGGTGCAATGGTGATCAGAAGTTCCCCGGCATCCAGCTGTCCGCCCTTTTCGGCTTTGATTTTTTTGGCAGCGAGTTTGCTGGTGCGGTTGACCACGAGTGGCGCGTGCGGGCTCGGCATGGCGGAATCCGGAATTACAGAGTGGATTTCTAACGAAGCTTGATCGCTATTGGTGGTCGTTTGGTTGGTGAATAGACTGAGAATAGGATTGATCAGCATCGCAGCAACCACGAAGAATAGGCCGATACAACCGAGACTCCATGCGACTGGAAAGATAGGGTCGCGCGGAGGTTGTCGCGAACTGATGGTCAATTGCAGGGTTGTCGAACCAACCTGAAAGCTATCACCATTCTTGAGCCGAGCGATCAGTACTCTGCTGCCTTTGAAAAAGACGCCATGATCGCCAGAGAATGCAGTGAGCATCGCACTGTTAGATTGCACTTCGATACTGCAATGAATCGGTGCAACGTCTGGATCGTCGATGGTTACTGCGCAATCCACGGCAGAACCGATCATCACCTCCGCTGATTTTACACGGAACGACTGTCCGCCAGGCATGATTTGAAGCGTCGCTTCGGTCAAATTATTTTTCCCTAAAAAAATGGGCGCTACGAAAGATCGGCATATTTCATGTTACATCTCATTCTTGCCCGACTGCAATTATAATGACTGGGGAGGAAATATTAATGGCCTCATTGCAACTGTCACTGGGCACTGACCAGGCCGAAACGTTCGAACTCGAAGGTGATACGACTACGATTGGCCGATCCAAATCGTGCACGATCACCGTCATCGAAGAGGCATTGTCGCGCCATCATGCGTCAATTCGCCGGATCAAAGACGGTTTCGTAATGGTCGACAATGCGAGTTCGAACGGCTGCTTCGTCAATGGGGAAAAGGTGTTCGACCGCAAGCTCGAACATGGCGACAATATCCGTTTGGCATAAATCGTATTCGTTTCACAACGTCTCACAGGGCATTGTGAAGGGGATATTTTTACTTTAAACGGAGGAAGTTTGGGAACTGATGGTGGTGAG
>PJEL010004577.1_pt1 | contig 11344 bp, 8 predicted proteins | sample 1853271 | NCBI WGS metagenome assembly PJEL01 (sample SAMN08108733, study PRJNA415343) | Invertebrate metagenome, whole genome shotgun sequencing project. | host: Globobulimina | place: Sweden: Gullmar Fjord | collected 2015-08 | reverse complement strand
GGGGATCTTGAAGAAGGTGCTGAGGTTTTCACATCATACTGTTTTACCTGCCATGGAAAATCAGGCGAAGGCTTAATCGGACCGAATCTGACAGACAGCTATTGGATACATGGCAACAGACCTGAAGATCTGCAAAAAATAATCACCGATGGGGTCATTGAGAAAGGAATGATCGCCTGGAAAACGGTTCTGGATTCGGAAGAGATCAGAAATGTGACTGCGTTCGTGCTCAGTATCCGGTTTACCAATCCACCAAATCCGAAAACACCAGAAGGAACACAATATCCAAATTAGCTGCGAAATCCATGCAACAGAAGTCTCGCGTTCCAAAAAGCCTCTATAATATTGACGCAACAGGTAAGCGGCATCGAATTTATCCCCAGGATATCACTGGCAAATTCACCCGAATCAGAACAAAGCTGGGCTACTTGTTGATCATTATCTATTTGCTACCGCCCTGGTTGGAAATAAATGGTCTGCCGGTCATTCAGCTAAATATCCCGGATCGGCAGTTTATTCTGTTCGGCTCTATTTTCTGGCCACAGGATGTTCAATATCTTGTTTTTATCTTTATCCTGGCCGGACTCTTCCTGTTTTTTATAACCGCACTTTTTGGAAGGGTCTGGTGTGGGTGGGCCTGCCCACAAACGATATTTCTTGAATTTGTTCTGAGACGTATTGAATATTGGATTGAAGGTGACAGGCCTGCCCAGATCAAATTGGACAAGAGTCCCTGGACACCATCCAAGATTTCAAAAAAATCGATTAAACACTTATTGTTCCTACTGGTAGCCGCCATCGTCTCAAATACATTTCTGGCCTACTTCACAGGTATAAACTCTCTTCTACAATGGATCAGCAGTCCACCATGGGAAAACTGGACCGCTTTTCTGTTTATGCTGTTTTTTCTTCTCCTATTCTATTTTGATCTGGCCCATTTTCAGGAACAGTACTGCAACCTTGTTTGTCCCTATGCCCGCTTTCAAAGTGCATTGATCGATTCACAAACGATTCAGGTCATGTATGACCCGCTTCGTGGAGAACCAAGGGGCCGTAAAAGCCAAGTCACAGGTGATTGTATCGATTGCAATGCCTGCACCAGAGCCTGCCCCACAGGCATTGATATTCGCAACGGCTCTCAGTTGGAATGCATCGGTTGCACCCGTTGCATCGACGCCTGTGATCGCATCATGACTCGCATTAAAAAACCGAAGGGGCTCGTCCGATATGAATCGGAACAAGGCCTGGAGGGGAAAAAGCCGTCTATTATACGTCCCAGGATTGTAGTTTACACTCTTTTCCTGACAATTATTACCAGTAGTTTTATCTGGGTTTTATTGAACAGACCGTTGGTCGAATATCAATTGATAAGGCCAAAAGGATCTCCTTATACACTTTTAGCCCAGGACCAGGTCAGTAATCACTTTTCCCTGAGATTGATCAATAAGGATCTGAAACCACACCAAATAAGACTCGCCCAACAGGCAGGGGCAGACATCACTCTGATTGTTCCGCTTTCACCCTATCCACTGAAAGCAAATTCGACTTATCAATTAGCCTTTTTCCTGATGGTTCCCCGGGATAAACTGTCCAGCGGACGTTTAAAAATTCCCCTTCAGGTCTTCATCGATGAGGTTTTACAAAAGAATATTGATTTGGTATTTATAGGTCCATCATCATAAAAGGAGTCAGCAGCGTTATGGATCGAAGTCGAAAATTCAATCCCTGGCCAATCGGGATAATCATAGGACTCTGCCTTGTTGTCGGGGTAAATGGATATATATTTTTCCTGGCACAACAAAACCCCTACGAATTGGTTACAAAAAACTATTATCAAAAAGCGCTACGATACGAGTCCGTCATTCAAGCTCAAGAAGTTACACAGCGCAATGGGTGGAAACTGGAGCACTCATTGATCCGAAAAAATGAGGCGTCTCGGTTGTCGGTCAGCATCACAGATTTGGGTGGAAAAAAAATAAACGGACTAAATGGTTCAGCTTCACTGTTTAGACCTTCCAACCCGAATCTGGATCTTCAAATTGATCTCGTTGAAGTCGACTCATCCCTCTATCAGTCAGCCAGTGTTAATTTGATACCAGGCCCCTGGAAAGTGACTTTTGTTTTCCGGGATGCAGAAAATCAGATCGTTTTTTACAAAAAAATGCCTTTGATCGTTCCCTGAAGTCCCAAAAGCCGGAAATTTTGTATATAGGCCAACATTCAGTTCAAGAGTGTCTGCTATGAAGCATTTTCAGGCGATTGGACGAGGCATTAGATGATCTTGGCGAAACTGAACGACCGAAATCCCAATGTTTGAGCATAGCGAGTTTTGGGATTTCAGCGAAGTGAGCCTTAGATCATCTTTCAACGAGTCTTCCGCCGGAAAAGGGTTAATAGCAGACACGGGGATCGAAGTGTTATTTCCTCCAAAATGCTAACCGGACACAGCTGATGTAAACTAATTATTTAGCCGACCCTTAAAATTGTACACCATCAACAAATGAACTGTTACCATTGCCAACTTCCCGTTTCAAGTGCCGCTGCTGTTCATCTTGAAATAGACGGAACATCTTATGCTTTTTGCTGCCGGGGGTGCGCGCTGGTATTTCAAATGATCAACAATAGTAACCTCGATTCTTACTACCAAAAAAGAGAATTAACCGGACAGGAGGTCCCGGTTGAATTGCTGCCTGAAAAGGATTTCAGCCATTTTGATCGCGTGTCTATCCTGGACCGGTTTGTTTCCACTAATGCAAATGGGCACAGTGAAGCCCGTTTATTACTGGAAGGTGTCACCTGTGCTGCCTGTACCTGGTTAATCGAGACGTATCTTCTAAAGCAAAAAGGGATACAACTGGCAGTTGTTAATTTTAGTAATCATCGAGCCACAATTTCCTGGGATCCTGATCAAATCGAATTCTCCTCCCTCTTCACGTTTCTAGCTGAAATTGGCTATCGGGCCTTACCCTATGATCCTGCCATGCAGGAGCGACAACAGAAACAGCTGAAAAAGACCATGTTGATCCGGCTGGCTGTTGCAGGCTTTTGTGCTGGAAATATCATGATGCTGAGTGTGTCTCTTTACGCTGGATATTTCAGCGGTATGCAGGCTGAATTCAAGCATTTTTTTCAATGGCTATCAGCACTTCTGAGTCTGCCTGCGGTTTTGTACAGCGCAGTGCCATTTTGGACAGGTGCCATCACATCAATCAGGTCAAAGTATCCAAACATGGATCTTCTGATTTCTCTGGGCATTGTGACCACTTTTTCCTATTCCGTGACTGTGCTGCTTACAAATGGTGGAGAAACCTATTTTGATTCATGTACCATGCTGATATTTATTCTGCTCATCGGTCGAACACTCGAAAGTATGACCCGCTCTGGCGCTATGAATATTAAGGAGCAATTGTTGCGCTTAACCCCTCAATTTGTCATTCGGCTCAATGATGATGGAAGTGAATCCACTATTTCTACTGATGAGCTGATCATTAGCGACCGTATCCGCATAAAACCCGGAGATAATATACCGGTGGATGGACGTATATGTCATGGACGTGGAGAGATTGATGAATCAGCCTTAACCGGCGAGAACCAATGGCGCTTCGCTGGGACCAACGACAATGTTTTAAGCGGAACAATCAACCGGATCGGCTCGTTTGTGATGAGAGCTGAAAAAGTGGGTCCGGATTCGACACTTCAGAGAATCGTAACACTGGTTGATCAGGTGAACGATCGAAAAACAAAACTGCAACGAATGGCTGACAGAATTGCTGCCAGGTTTGTCTGGGTAGTGTTATTCCTCAGCCTGGCAACCTTTGTCTATTGGAATTGGTTTGCTGCCCAACCCCTGGATATGTCACCCTGGTTGATAGCCGTCTCTGTGATCATCATCGCCTGCCCCTGTGCACTGGGACTGGCAACACCCATGACGATCATGGCTGCGACAGTCCTCGCTTTTAAACGCCGCATGTTGATCAAGTCTGGAGAATTTCTGGAAGAGGCTGATAAAATTACCGATATCATCTTTGACAAAACAGGAACCCTGACCAATGGAGAAATGCAGATCATCAATTTGAACACTGCCGGAACAATGCCTGAAAAAGAGTGGTTCTCTCTGACAGTGCAGCTTGAAAAAGCCTCTAATCATCCAATTGCCAAAGCTATTCGAGCCGCCGCCAAAACAAGGCAAATCGATGTATCAGAAATGGAAATCGGGGATTTTATGCAAGAGCCTGGTCGAGGTGTAATAGGATCCATAGGCAAGCAGAAAATTAGAATCGGAAACGCTCTCTTCATTCAAGAGAGTTGCTCAGCAAAGATTTCTTTTACTGATATGGCAGCAGAACAATCAATGCTGGCTATACGCATATACGTCAGTATTGATGGCATTTTACAGGGCACTATCGATCTGCAGGATACACTAAAACCGGAATCGAACTGGCTCATTGACCAAATCAGAAAGAAAAAACTGGTTACCCATTTGCTTTCAGGGGATCTCAAAGAACGGGTTTCATCCCTAAGCACTAATTTAGGAATTAGTCAGGCCCACGGTGAGATGCTGCCGGAAGACAAACTTGAATACATCAGAGGACTTCAGGAGCAGGGCAGAAAAGTCATTATGGTCGGGGATGGCCTGAATGATGCCCCCGCATTAACCTGTGCGGATATTGGAATTGCGGTTCATAATTCAACAGAGCTTTCTATGGAAGCAGCCGACGTCGTCTTTCTAAATTCAAACCTCAAAGATCTGGTTGGTTTTCTCTCACTTTCCCTGAATTCAAAGAAGATGATTCAGCAGAATCTGATGCTGGCGTTGCTCTACAACGCCTGCACTTTACCCCTGGCCGTTCTGGGAATGGTCACTCCTCTCTTATCCGCCGTTTTTATGGCTTCCAGCTCACTGGTTGTCACCTTGAATCTTCTGCGACTGAAAATAGACTGAAGCATTATCGGTCATTTCAAAGAAGGCTAACAGGCCTGTATGCCATGGGATCGTTAATAAATAACTTCACATAATCGATTTGCAAAAGTCCTAAAAGCCGGACATTTTGCAAACAGAATGTGAATTAATTTATTAGCCGACCCTAAGCCAGCCAGCGTTTTCGTCTGCGGTAATGTTTTGAGTCCCGGAAACTTTTGCGGGTTCCCTCTTTGGCCATGCCCAGGTAAAACTCCTTCACATCTTCATTATTTCTGAGATCTTCTCCTTCACCTTCCATGACCACGCGTCCGTTTTCCAGGATATAGCCGAAGGAGGAATACGCCAGGGCGACGTTGGTGTTTTGTTCTGCCAGCAGGATGCTGACACCCTCTTTTTCGTTCAGGGATTTTACGATATGGAAGATCTCTTCAACCAGCATTGGTGCCAGACCCATAGACGGTTCATCCAACAGCATCAGTTTGGGATTTGCCATTAGGCCCCGTCCCACAGCCGCCATTTGTTGCTCCCCACCGGAGGTGTAGCCGGCCAGTTGATTTCTGCGCTCGTTCAACCTTGGGAAGTAAGCATATACTTTTTCCAGGGATTGCTTGATCGCAGCCCGACCATCAGATCGCGTATAGGCCCCGGTCATCAGGTTTTCTTCAATTGTCAGGTGTTCAAAACAGTGACGCCCCTCCATGATCTGAATAACTCCTTTTTTGACCAGATCAGGGGGAGTAAATTTATCTGTGCTCTTGCCTTCGAATTCGATGGTTCCCTTGGTCGTTTCACCCCGTTCGGATTGCAGCAGTTTAGAAATTGCCTTCAGCGTAGTGCTCTTCCCCGCGCCATTGGCGCCCAGTAGAGACACAATCCCTCCCGTGGGAACTTGCAGAGAGACCCCTTTTAAAACCAGAATCACATGATCGTAGATCACTTCAATATTATTGACAGTTAAAATTGTTGAATTTTGACTACTCATAATTTATAACCCTTAGGAACGAAATCAAATAGGACGAATTCCAAAACGGTGAATCCATTAACATACAGAAAATCAACAGGATTACAAAGCGAAGGGAAACCGGATTATATCTCGATTTCCCCTGCATGTTTTCCCAGTGTCAATATAACAACGACACTTTAACAGCTTACATACTGCAATTACGTGGTGTTATCCCTTTTTCCTTGGCGTATTTGGCAGCATCTGCTTCTACCATTGGCCGTACAATAGACTGGTCGGATTTGATCCAATCAGTGATAACGTTCCACTTTTTACCGTCCCACTGTGAGAATTTGACAGCACCACCGCCCTCATGATCGAAACAGGACACTTTCAACGGCGCCATAAAACCAGTGGCACCCATTTTTTTCAAGCGTTTTGCATCGATGTTCAGGTGTTCAAGCCCCCACTGTACCTCTTCCCCAGAAAGTACCCTATTACCGAACTTCTCCTGGGCGGTGCGGATAGCTTCCACCATTACCAGAGAAGTCATTACACCTCTGGCCCACATAACATAGCCAATTCGCTTCTTATCCTTGCCTTTGAAGTCTCCTTTACCTTTGTCATAAACATTTTTAATGATGTCTTGCATGATCGGATAACCGGTTCCACCAGGATGAAAACTGGAGGCGATATACCCAACTGCAGCTTTACCGGCCGGAATCGCATCGTCTTCACCACCACTCCACCAGACACCAATAATTTTATTGGCTGGAAATCTCACTCGTGCGGCTTCCTTCAAAGCTGTCGGACTCATGACTCCCCACCCTCTGAGAATAACCCAGTCAGGCCGGATCTTGCGAATCTGCAGCCATTGGGATTTCTGCTCTACGCCAGGATGAGGCACTTCGAGATGGACCACCTTGAATCCGTACTTCTTAGCCTGGACTTCAAGAACTGGTTTGGTTTCACGTCCATAACCGGAACCATGATGCAGGTTGACGATGGTTTGTCCTCTGAGTTTGTCCATGCCACCAGACTTCATTCCCATGAACTTGATCTTGGCAGTGTTTTGACTCCAATAATTGGTAATAATCGGGAAGACATACGGAAAGACTCGCCCATCGCTGGCACCTGCTCTTCCGTAACCCAAAGATATGATGGGTATTTTTGCCTTGGTCGCCCGATCAATCAATGCATAGGTGACACCCGTACTCAATGGATTGAACGCTGTTGCCCCTTTATCACCTTGATTTTTGAGGCGCTCATAACATTCAACACCGCGAGGTGTCTTATATTCAAATTCACACTCTTGCCAGGACAGTTTAACGCCGTTAATCCCGCCGTCTCTCTGATTGATCATCTGTAGCAAGTCGGACATACCTGCCGAATAGGCTGATCCGTTCGCTGCATAGGGCCCAATTCTATAACCCAGGATAGGAATAAACTGTGTTCCTTTTGGTGCGGCAATGGCTAAAGGAGCTAAGATCAAACTTCCCAGCAAACCAATAGCCAGAACTTTTCTTATCAATCTGTTCAAACCCTTCATTTCTCCTCCATTTTTCAATTACGCTGATTCCAGTGCAAAAAATCGATAGTCGCGCTCAAGCGCTGACTACCATGGTTTGCTACGGTAACGCAGCAAAGTTGAATGGAACCCTCCGGTTCCACTGATCAAGCCACTCCCTAGTGAGGAAACGGCCACATACGAAGCTTTTCTTTGGTAATCTGCCACAATCTTGCTATTCCATGGGGTTCTACTATCAGGAAAAAAATGATCAGTCCTCCGAAAACCATTAACTCCGTTACACCCAGAGTTTCCTGGGAGACAAGATCACCGAACACCGCATGAGCACCCAGGTTCATAAATATGGGTAGCAGCACAATAAATGCAGCCCCGATAAATGAACCCATAATACTGCCAACTCCCCCAATAATAATCATAAACAGAATGGCGAGTGACCTGTTAAGGTCAAACGAAACCGCTTCCACATTGCGCAAATACGCAAAAGCAAACAGGGCTCCGGCGATACCTAAATAGAAGGAGCTAATGGCAAAAGCCATCAATTTGGTCTTCAGCATCGGAATCCCGATCACCTCGGCCGCCACATCCATATCCCTGACAGCCATAAAATCCCGACCGATTTTATTGCGCATCATGTTCTTGGCAGCAAGGGCCAGAACAGCGACTATCGTCAGTACCAGAAAGTATCTCCGTACAGGTGTATCAACTCCGAAACCAAGAATCACCATGTCCGGTGTCGAAATGGAACCGGAGGAGTCATAGTTGTATAACCACCCCCAATGAGTAAAGACCCATTCCGAGATGAACTGGGCGGCCAGTGTTGTCACCGCCAGGTAAAACCCCTTGATGCGAAGACTGGGCAGCCCGAAAAACATACCAACGATTGCAGCTGCGATCCCACCAATAATAAAGGCGCCCAACAATGGCAGCCCGGGAATCCGAATTAGCGCATTATAGGAAGCATAGGCGCCTACACCCATAAAGGCAGCTGCTCCCAATGACAACTGTCCGGCATATCCTGTCAGGATATTCAATCCCAGGGCGGCTAGGGAAAATACCAGGAACGGAATCAACATTGCGCCTATCCAATATTCGTTCGCAATTAAGGGAATGACCAAAAAAGTAACCACAAGCAGGGCAATAATCGCCCAGCGATCCTGTCGGATCGGAAAAATCGCCCGATCCGCAACATAATTAGATTTAAACTGTCCTGTTTCTCGATAAAACATGCTTAGACCCTGTCAATATGTACGTCACCGAACAATCCGTTCGGAAGTATGAGTAGAAAAACCAAAGCGAGCAGGTAGGGGAAGAAATTTTCGATACCCCCGCCGACAAACGGTCCCAAATAGACTTCAGCCACTTTTTCACTGGCCCCGATAATCAAACCACCGACAATGGCTCCGGTAATTGAGGTGAATCCTCCCAGGATAATAACCGGAAATGCTTTAAGAATAAGCGTCACCAGGGCGAAGGAGATCCCGATGCGGGCCCCCCACATCAGTCCGGCCACAATAGCGACAATGCCTGCCACGATCCAGACCGCGACCCAGACATGCCGCAGGGGGATACCCACGGACATGGCCCCCTGATGATCATCAGCCACTGCCCTCAGGGCAAGCCCTACACGGGTTTTATTGAAAAAGACGGCCAGAATCGTTACCAGGACAGCTGCTACAACCGCCGCTACAATATCAAACTGGCTGATCATCACATCCATGACGAAATACGCATCATCCGGTATTCCCAACTCCAGGTTATGGGCAACCGTCCCCCACATAAACTGGGCAAATCCTTCCAGAAAATAGGCCCAGCCAATGGTAACCATAAACAAGGTAATCAGGGGCTGATTGACCAGGGGACGCAGTACCACTCTTTCCACTATGAAGGCATGCGCCACCATCACTACCACAATAATGACCAGCGCCAACCAGTTGCTTAACCCCATCTCCACTAAACTGACAAAGGTCAGAGCAGCGAACAGAGCCATGGCACCCTGAGCCATATTCAAGATACCAGATGCTTTAAAAATCAGGACCAGACCGAGAGCGACCAGGGAGTACATGACTCCTGTTAAAAGTCCGGCTATTAAAACTTCGAAAAAGAATGTCATTGATTTTTCCTTTGGTAAATTCCAGTACACTAACCATAAAATTTAAGACCTACACCGTTCATCAAAAAGAGAACTCAGGGATCGTACAAAAATAACTTGGCATAAACTGTCCGCAAAAGTCCCAAAAAGACTGGACATTTTGCTGACAGAATGCCAAGTAGATTTTGAGCCGACCCTTACTTGGTAACCCCCAGATAAGCTTCGATCACCTTCTGGTTACCTGCTACTTCTTTAGGTGTTCCAGCTGCAATTTTTTCTCCGTAGTTCAAAACCACAATTCGATCAGAAATGTCCATCACAACGCCCATATCGTGCTCGATCAGCACGATGGTAATTCCCAGATCTTCATTAACATCCAGGATAAAGCGACACATATCCTCCTTCTCTTCGACGTTCATGCCGGACATGGGTTCGTCCAGCAACATCAGAGTGGGTTCAGCAGCCAGGGCTCTGCCCAGTTCCACCCGTTTCTGCATGCCATAAGCCAGTCTGCCCACCGGGGTCTTGCGAATTGGCTGAATCCGGAGAAAATCGATGATCTCTTCCACTTTTTCCCGGTTTTCGATCTCTTCTCTCTTAGCTCTGCCCAGATACCAGGCCTGCTCCAGGAAATTGGCCTTCATTTTCAGATTACGACCGGTCATGATATTGTCGATGACTGTCATGCCGGGAAAGAGAGCAATATTCTGGAAGGTGCGGGCAATGCCCAATTCAGCAGTGTGATGGGTCTTCATACGGTGACGGGTCTCTCCCTTAAAAGTGACCTGTCCGACTTGGGGATGATACACACCGTTGATCACGTTGAGCATGGAACTTTTCCCCGCGCCATTGGGACCAATGATGGCCAGAATCTCATTTTTTCTAACCTCGAAACTGACATCAGAGAGCGCGTGCACACCTCCAAAAGACAAGCTGATATTCTCGACTTTCAGGATGGCCTCACCAAATTGTCGTTTGTCTCCAGTCGTATTGGTTTCGCTCATTTTGCCCCCTTGGCAGCTGCAGGTTCAATAATTTCTGTTTCCCAGATCTTCAAATCAGCCTGGATACTGCCGATTCGCCCATCCTCGAAACGAACCTCTGCCTCGAAAGCACATCGCTCTACGTCAGAAAACAGGGCGTCAATCAAAACCGGATATTTTTCGTTGATGAATTTACGCCGGACCTTACGCGTACGGGTCAGCTCGCCATCGTCTGCGTCCAACTCCTTATGCAGCAACAGGAAACGTTTTATCTGTGAATGACACAGTTGTTCGTCATTGGAAAGGTCGATATTCGTTTTTTCGACACACTCCTTGATCAGCTCATAGACCGGTTCCTGAGCCGCCAGACTCGGATACCCCGAGTAGGAGATGTTGCGTCGTTCCGCCCAGTCACCCACCGCGTTCATATCAATACTGATGAAGGCCGTGGCGTAGTCTCTGTCATTTCCGAAACAGACCACCTCTTTGATGTAGGGAAAGAATTTTAGTTTATTCTCGATGTACTTGGGCGCATATATCGCTCCATTTTTCATCTTGCCCACATCTTTGACCCGGTCGATGATTTTGAGGTGTCCCTCCGGTGTAAAAAATCCGGCGTCACCAGTCATAACCCAACCATCTTTATCTTTAGTGTCAGCAGTGGATTCCGGATTCTTATAGTAAGAATGAAAGACCCCCGGACTGCGATAGATGACCTCGCCTTTGTCCGTCAATTTGACTTCGACACCCTCAGGTGCCGGGACACCAACCGTGTCAGCATACACCTGGCCATCAGGTTGAGAACAGATAAACACGTAAGCTTCAGTTTGACCATACAGCTGCTTGATGTTTATGCCGAGGGAACGAAAGAAATCAAAAAGAT
>PJEL010004576.1_pt1 | contig 11346 bp, 9 predicted proteins | sample 1853271 | NCBI WGS metagenome assembly PJEL01 (sample SAMN08108733, study PRJNA415343) | Invertebrate metagenome, whole genome shotgun sequencing project. | host: Globobulimina | place: Sweden: Gullmar Fjord | collected 2015-08 | reverse complement strand
ATGGAAGAATGTCCTGATTGTTCTGGACTCGGCTATATATTACCCAATAAAGAAATCCCAAAAAAGAATAAAAAGAAACAACAAAAGAAGAGTGGCTAACTTTATTTTTCATATGTTCTCAACCGCTCCACCCACCATTTCCGCTTCAAATATAACACCCCAAAATATCCATTTATTTCTAATTGCGCATATTTTTTTAATAATAATTTCAATTTTAAAAAAAATTCCTATACAATATGAAGTATAGGGCCAATAAATAGCTCATGCTTACCCATGTAACCATCTGAAACAAAAGTAATTAATTGTTATTACCCAAGCGGACTCAACCTTTTAACAATGAATTCTGTAAACGACAACAACACACAAAACAACACTGAAAAGAATAAAAAGTTTACTGTTATGATTGTTGACGACAGTACTTCGGTTCGTTTTGCCTTAAAAGACCATTTACAAAAAAAAGGCTATAAAGTTGTTGAAGCAGAAGATGGCAAACAAGCTGTAGAAAAAATCGGGCTATTTAAGCCTGATATTATAACCATGGATGTATCTATGCCAGAGATGGACGGTTTTGCCGCTTGTGCTGCTATCCATCAGTTAGATCAATATTCACACACGCCGATCATTTTTGTTACCAGCAATGACACCATGGAAGACCGCGAACGTGGATTTCAACTTGGCGCACTAGAATTCATATCCAAAAGATCCCAAAACTTCTGGCTAAATGTCTATTCTGCCATTGAAAGAATACTCTGGCCAAAATCGCGATTGCACAATCTCACTGCACTCGTTATTGATGCGAATTCAGTAACAAGGCATGTTTTGCGTTCTTGCTTAGAGCAACAAGGCATGCAAGTTCTCACAGCCAACAATGAAAACCAGGCAAGATCCATAGCCAGTCAAGAAAAATCACTCGATATTATCATTACAGAAGTTGCTGAGTCAGGAATTAATGGGGTTGAATTATGCCGACATTTCAGAAGCGAATCAAAGTTTAAAGAGATCCCAATAATACTCATGTGCCTTGAGGAATCCAGAGGTAAAATACTTAATTTTTTTCAAGCTGGTGCAACCGATTACATCATTAAACCCTGTCCTCGTGAAGAACTAGTTGCTCGCCTTCTCTCACACTTAGAGACACAGCGGCTCTTTAAAGACCTTGCCAACGAAGTATTAAAAAACAAACTGGTTTTAGATTCTGCTGGTGAAGGAATCATCGGGCTTAACACTGATGGGGAAATTACCTTTATGAATCCTGCAGCTTGCACGATGCTGGATAGTTCACTGGATGAGCTGCATGGCAAGTGCCTGCATACTCTCTTTCACCACTCAGACATCAAAAAAAATGCTATACCCATCGAAGACAGTCCCTTCTATAAAACATATACATCAGGAGAGACCGTACACGTTAACGATGATGTCTTCTGGCTAAAAGACAAAACCCTGCCCGTTAAATATGTAAGCTGTCCATTGATTACAGACAACCAAATCACTGGAACGGTTATAACTTTTAATAACATAAGTGCCCAGAAAGAAGATGAAGCACTAAAACGTGATGTAGAACAAATTACCAGGCACGACCTCAAATCACCGTTAAACGGAATTATCGGCATCCCAGCCATGTTAATAAAAGACGACAATTTAAATGAAAAACAGAAAAAATTCCTTGCGATGCTTGAGGAGTCCGGACACCGAATGCTCCACATAATCAACAACTCTCTCAATCTCTATAAAATGGAGAAAAGCACCTATAATTTCTCTCCAGAGCCAGTTAATGTCCTTTCATCTTTAGATAAGGCAATAAGTGATATTTCATTCATTAAAGGTAACAATAACGAAGTTATCATCACAATTAACAACAAACCAAGAACTACTGATCAAACATTTATTATTAAAGGCGATAAACTCTTATGCTATTCAATGCTGACTAATCTTCTTAAAAATGCATGTGAATCATCGCCCTATGGCAGCAATATTAGAATCGACCTCCTATCAGGAAACCCTTTTAATGAAATACGAATAAACAATTTAGGAACAGTACCTGAAGAGATCAGAGATACCTTTTTTGATAAATATGTAACCGCAGGCAAGTCTACCGGTACAGGGCTTGGCTCATATAGTGCAAAACTGATTACCCTGACACAAAAGGGTGAGATATCAATGGAATCTTCAGATGCCAAAGGGACCACCTTGATTATCAGACTCCCTTCTTAGCTAGTGTTTGAAGATACTCACATCTTTCTAGTTTACATTGGTATACATTACCCACCCACGATAAACAAAAATTAAGGAGAACAACTAATGAATGAAGCTGCAGAGATATTCCTTGAGGAGGCATTTGAAATTTTAGAAGAAATTGAAGAGACCCTTCTGCAGCTCAACAATAATCTCCAAGACCGTGAGTTGCTCAACCAACTTTTTCGCAACTTTCACACAATCAAAGGGTCTGGAGCAATGTTTGGGTTTCAAAATGTGGCAGACTTTACCCATAAAGTTGAAAATGTAATAGATGAGGTTCGCAAAGGAAATTACCCACTCACTCCAAATCTCATTAACCCTCTTCTTGATGCCCGAGATATAATATTGCGGTTGATCAAATCAAATGACGACCCTCATCTCATTACAAAAGAGGAAGAGTTTTCACTCTTTACTTCAATGGATCAGGCCCTTGGTAAAGTCCAAAATAACGATGTAAAGTCAACTAGTAAAGAACCTCCAAACAATTTAAAAATGTTAATTGTTGAAGATGATTTTACCAGCCGTTTTATTTTGCAAAATTTCCTAGCTGATTTCGGTGACCCACACATTGCAGTAGATGGGTATGAAGCCATAACTGCCACCAAGGTAGCCTTAGCTGCAAAATCTTCTTATGACTTGGTTTGCCTCGATATTATGATGCCAGGTATTGATGGGAAAAAAGTAGCAGAAGAAATCAGGCGACTTGAATCAGAAGCAGGCTGTACACGCTCCACCACAATCGTTATGACTTCTGCAGTGAGTGACCAAAAAACAATCGATTACCTGACCAGCAATAACTATTGCAACCTCTATTTAGTCAAACCGGTTTCCATTAAAAAACTAAGTGACTATATCCTTGAAAATTATTAACAATCACTCCCCTAATTATTTAGTGTCTGTCCCGAATGGCCTTTTTCGCCACAAGCGGTTAGCGGTTAGGGAAAACCTTTTAAAAAATCAACATTTTAAGCTCACTGCTAAGAGCTAAAGGCTCTGTCCAAAAAATTATCATCCTGGACAGACACGAGTTGATATTACCCTACAAACGGCCTTTTCAAAGAATCTCTACGTCAGGTAAGCGTAAACTCCGAACTGTAGAGTTGCTTGTGCGCCGTATTCGTGTAAATCCTGCATGAAATCCTAATCGATTCCGCTATAACAAAAGGCCATGGCAATATGTTCAATCGTGTCAATCCTAATCCTTGAAATTACATCTATTAGTGGGTAGATTGGTTCATCTACTAATAAAACGGTTAAAAAAATGATTAAAAACATACCATTATTAAAAAAACCAGCCACTCAGTATGGCCTTGGCAACAATAATAAAGAGTCAAGCAACAGCAACCAAAAGTCATCTTATGATTATGGTAACAGCCAAAGTAAACCTATCCGCGTCAGTCCTTCCTTCTTTTCTGGCCAAAGGATTTTGGAACTTATCCTAGTTTTATTCTGCTTAGCCATTGTCGTGCCCACCTTAACAATTCACCTGATCAAATCCCCTTCCCTCACCAATGATGTATTGGTATGGGGAATATCCTATTTTATGCTTTTCAATATTTATCTGCTTGGTGCCGTTCTCTTATTTATTTTTGCCATGCTATATTTGCGAGTAAAAACTTCTATTGTAGTAGTCACACTGGTTATTTCTTTGTTTTGCGCCATACCTGCGGCTGTTAGTTTGCGCCAAGGGCTAAGCTTGCAAGAGGCAATCCTTGGTTTTTCGTTTTTTTCAAATTGGCCTTACTTTTTAAAACCCATGTATATTCTGGCTGTCGTTCTGCTGCCGATAGGGAGTTTAATATTTCTGTTTCTACAAATTCGCTCTTTCTTCTCGCAAGAAAAAACGTATGCCTTTTTCGGTGCAATAATAATTTTAGCAATAGCCTCTTATTTAGGTTCTTACCAATTGACCAAGAGTGGACAACCTACCTTGTTAACTCTAATAAGCTCAATGCAACAAGAAGAACAATTTAGCGACATTGACCAGGCAAAACAAGAAAGCAGCCAAGAAGCAACAACATCACTACTGCCATCATCCTCAGAATCATCTGTGTCCCTCTCTGAAGCAGAAAAGGATTTCACTATTACTCCTGACACGTCTCAAGTAAAACAAGATGTCGAGCAAACAGACCGACTGCAATCCCCTCTCTCCGATCTAGCAAACCAATTTTCAGAAGAAATAAATGAAGTTCAGCCCCAGTTTACAGCTAAAAATGAAATTGGTATTTCCCTGCTCTCTTTAGAGAAAAAAATCAACAACCTTGCGACTTTTCAATCAAAGAACAGTAGCAAAAATCAACATGCAATTGAATCATTAGAACTGCAAATAAACGATCTTACCAAAAAAATTGATATCATTATTACAACCTTAGAAAACTCTAATGAGAGTATCAAGTTACACCCCCCCTCCTTGCCAGCAACATCCGATGAGTCTGCTTCCAAAGAGTATAATTTAGCCCCCGATTCAGCACGTTATTAAAAAGTAGTTTCACTCAGAAAACTATTCTCTGAGTACGGTGTTAGTTAATTCTTCCTATGAAAAATGATACGACATGCAAGGCCTGCTCATCTCCAAATATTTCTGAATCTGTTTTCACAGCCTCATATGTAATAGTTGGCAATATGAATGTTGGCAAATCAACTCTATTTGCCAGATTACGAGGCGCAGATGCACCAGGCGTTAATATTCCCGGCACCACAATATCTATCAGACAGGCGCGCATTAAAGGCTGTGAAGATGCTATATTTGACACACCTGGCATTCACTCCATTTTTTCCTCCAACGAAGATGAACGTGCCTCTCGAGATATCTTTTTGTCATCTGAACTCGAAGATAAAACACCTGCAATTATCGTTGTAGCAGATGCCAAAAACTTGAAGCGCTCTATCGCCATTACTTTGCAATTTGCCGAATACGGCCTGCCCATGCTGTTAGATATCAACATGGTTGACGAAGCTTTATCACGCGGCATCGAAATTGACCTTAAAAAACTTTCTAGTTGTCTTGGTATAAACGTAATCTCAACCATCGCAAGAGAAGGAATTGGTGTTTCTGACCTTATTGAAGAGTTACCGAATCTCTCACCTCGAAAAAAGAAACTCGTTTACTCTACCAAAATTGAAAAGTACTTGACCGTAGTCGAGTCGCTGCTCAAACCAAAAAACATATCTGCAAGAGCACTTGGACTTTTACTCTTAACTGAAGACCAAGGTGTAAAAACCTTCATTATCAGAAACTTTGGAGAGGGTATGTTCAGCCAGTTGCAAATACTGGCTGATGAGTATAGGCATGTCGAGCCTTCTGTGGTTGAAATTGCTCTGAGTAATAAATATAATAACGAAGCATCTAAAATTGCTGCAGAATGCCAAACCGTTGAACCACCAACCAGTAACCCATTCATTCTCACCTTTGGAGACTGGTGCACACAACTCTCAACCGGTATTCCCATTGCCATTGCTGTTCTTATTGCTATGTATTATTTTGTTGGTTCATTTGGTGCCACCTATTTGGTCGACGCCATTAATGGTGTTCTCTTCGAAGATTTAATCATCCCTTGGACAACTAAACTTGTTGCTCCCATCCCAAACACCTTTATCAGGGACATGATTGTTGACCCAGATTTTGGAGTGTTACCCACAGGTGTCTTTTTGGCACTAGGCCTTGTCTTACCTGCAATTTTTTGCTTTTACATAGCATTTGGCATACTAGAAGATTCCGGATATCTCCCTCGTATTTCCATCTTGCTTGACCGAATATTTCAAATAATGGGATTAAATGGCAAGGGTGTTATCCCACTAGTCATGGGGTTCTCATGTGTAACCATGGCTGTGCTGACCACCAGGATATTAAATAGTGAGAAGGAAAAAAACATAGCTTCCTTTTTACTATTTCTCTGTATGCCCTGTGCTCCTCTCATTGCAGTGATGTTTATCATTCTTGAGAAAATGCCTGCATCAGCTACAATTACAATTTTTTCACTCATTTTAAGTCAACTGCTTATTGCCGGATACATAGCGAATAAAATTGTGCCCGGCAATCGAATTCCTATGATGATGGAGATTCCTCCCATGAGAATTCCTAATCCGTTAGCAGTCCTTAAAATGTCTGCCTTTAAAACATGTTTTTTTATGAAAGAGGCCATACCTGTTTTTATTTATGCATCTTTAGCGGTGTTTATTTTTCAACGATTGGGAGGTCTAGAATTACTTGAACAAACAATTGGCCCAGTAATTAGCAAGGTGATGGGATTACCTGAAAAAAGTATCCAGGTATTTATTAAAACTATGATCCGTAGAGAATCAGGTGCAGTTGAACTTGAGCATTTGAGCAATGCATATACAAACCTGCAACTCGTGGTGAATCTCTTGGTGATGACCTTTATAGCCCCATGTTTAAATGCAATAATTGTCCTTTTTAAAGAACGTGGAGGCAAAGCCGGTTTTGCCATTATGGCCGCAGTTATTAGCTATGCAATTATTTTGGGAAGTATAACAAACCACTTTTGCCTGTTTTTTGGCATTACCTTTACCTGATGTTAAGGGATTATAAGATGAATGAAAAAAATGAAGAGATACTTGAAGCCATATGGGGAGCAAGTGAAAACAAGAAATATGCAATTGCAGACATTCAAAAAAGATGCGCAGTTGATTTCACTGAAGATGATTTAACAGATTTGGAAAAAATGGAAATGATCGTCAGAAAAGACGATACAATACTTTTTTCAAACCAAGGGAAAAAACAGGCCGAAGGCATAATGCGACGCCACCGATTGGCCGAAGTCCTTGTGAGCAGCATTCTCAAACTTAAAAGCACGGAAATGGAAAAGATAGCCTGTCAGGTTGAACACTGCCTGCACCCTGAGGTTGAAGAATCAATCTGTACTTTACTTGGTCACCCAGAAATATGCCCAGATGGCAAACCAATCCCCAAGGGTAAGTGCTGCCACCATGGCTTGACAGTGGTAAACTCTACAGTGGTGAGCTTAAGCCAACTGGAACCTGGAGAAAGTGGAAAAATAACCTACATTAAACCTGGCAACCATTCAACCCTGCACCAGCTTATCTCCTTTGGCCTTAATCCGGGGGTAGTTGCCAAGGTTCACCGTAAAAAACCTGCCTTTTGCATTAAATTTGAAAATACCGAACTTGCATTAGACGAGGAAATCGCCAAGAATATTTTTGTATGGAAAGTTGAATAAATAAAGGAACTGCAAAGGGGTAATTTCAAACAGCTAACAGACGATCAACCTTTCTTTTTCTTGGTATCATTTGCAGCCTGTTTATCAAGATAGGCAATGAACTTTTTGGCGCTTTCATTGTTGGGGTTGAGCCCCAGTACATCATTAAATACTTCACGGGCCTTCTGCGGTTTTCCCATCTCAACAAAAACCCGCCCATAATTGAACATAATTACTTCATTCTCTGGAGCTACTCGCAGGCATTTCTTGTATTGCTTTAAACTCTTCTCAAGCTCACCGCTTTTTCGTAATTCCAAAGCAAACTGATTATAGGAAGCAACTGTTTCCGGAATAGGATTGGAACACTTGGCAAAATATTGGCTGGCCTCTTTAACATTACCCTTTTCCAGGAATACACTTGCTGCGCTTACCAGAGAAAGATCTGTGGGATTCTCATGCAAGATAGATTTAAGCAATTCAGCAGCTTGATCCTGTTTGCCAAGTTCGACCAAGGCCCTACTGGCATCGACTTTTCTCTCGTAATCCAAAGGATTAGTGGACATGGACTTCATGAGACAGGGAAGCGCTTTATCAAACTTACCCTCTGCCAACAAACTCCGACCAAACAAATGCAATGCTTTTCCTTTTTTCTCATCTGAGGCGATATTCTTTAATATTTTTCGTGAATTGGCATATTCTTGCAGGTTGTAATAACACTCACTCACCATGAGCATAATATCCGGGCTGTCCACTTTCTTTAATATTTTCAGGCCAATTTCAACGACCATTTCATATTTTTTCAACAACATGAGACGCCGCAGTTTGCTTGTCTCTTTCTGAAGAGGGGTCCAATTGTCACGTGCTTCAACAACACACCCTACAGAAGCCATCAATTTGCTTTCGGTAAATGGTTTCATCTGGTACCCATCAACCCCTTCTTCAATGGCATAAAGAAACTTCTGTTTATCCATTTCATCTGAAATCAACATCACAGGAGTTTCGTAAAGCAAGGGATTACGACGTACAAGCTTGAGGAGTTCAATGCCTGTCAGGTTTGGCATTGTCCAATCAGTGATTAAAAATTTGGTATTTGATTCTTTAAGAATTTTTAAGGCTTCTTTACCGCTCCTGGCTATAACTGTCTTTTTGCCACCAAAGAGCTGCCGCAACATGTTCCTTATGGCTTGCAGCATAGGATCCTGGTCATCAACAACCAGGAAATCGATTGATTCTTTATGAGGTTGAACTGGGTCCATATCCTTCTGCCATTCAATAATAAAAATTAACCTTGTGAAACTTCAACAGGATATTCCACCCATAAAGCCGAATCTCAAGAAATACTACTTTCACAACACTCCTGAAGCATTTCCGTTAACTGTTTTTCACTCCCGTCTATAAAATCGACAAATCGGACTCCTGCCAGGATTTGATTGTCATCATTTGCAGCGCTCCAAATGACCCTACCTACTATTTCAAGGTACTCTGTTGTCTCAAATGTAGACACATAAATTTTTAGAGACAATCCCTTTGGCAACGCTTCCCAAACAATGAGCTTCATCCCATCCTGACTCAGGTTCATGATAACCGGGGTGGCGATATCATGTCTAACTTCCTGATCGATTTCCTGTTGGTCATTTACTTCATACATAACTATCAAGGAAACCGGTATCCTGTCGTAACGTCTTCGATTATCCATATGAGTTCCCTCCCCGACAATTCGCCTGCATGACAAAATATCCATTACTATAAATATAATACCAAAATCTTACAGATTATTCCTAAATTTGATTATTTTTCTTATTTACAGGATGGAGACCATTTATAATAACAAAATTGCCTAAAAAATAGTCCCATTCAATAACCATATTACGCAAAAGAGGCCTTCACGACCGGGAGATCCGCCCAATTTGTAGTATAGGCCGGAGACACCTTAGAGCGCCGCATCCCCCAACTCTTTTTAAAACCTGTGGCAGCAAACTGAAGGGTGCCTTTGCCCCACCTATCATTGACCCTATCCAAGGCATCCATCAGGGCCACACTTTCTTGTTGGGGCTGATAAAAAAGATTACGTTGCTGGCAGTGTTGCGGCACCAACTCTGTAAGCATAACACCTGCTTTTTTATACTGATAACCAGATTTGTAGAGTTTTTTCAAAAGCTGGCTGGCATAGCTAATTAGAGTTGGCGTATAGGCTGTGGGCTGTGGCAAACGCACCGTTTGACCAACTGCATGCTGCGGCATCGACTTTTTAAAACGATTGGTGGCAATAAATACCTGCAGTGCGCCAGCGGCTGATTTCTGGGACCGCATTTTTCTTGCTGCCACCGACATATAGGAAGCAACCGCCTCCTGCAAATCAGCCAGATCAACAACTGGCCTGCCAAAAGATCTAGAGCTAACAATGGCCTTTTTATCAGCCCGTACAGGATCAAGAGGAATGCAGGAAATGCCGCGTAACTCCATGGCGGTCCGCAAACCGGTAACTGTCAGCTTTTTCCTAATCCAGGTATCATTAGCCTCTTTCAAGTGCAGAGCAGTATAAATTCCAACTCTATTCAATTTAGCGGCCGACCGCAGCCCAATACCCCAGACATCTCCGACTGGAGCATTGGCCAATAAACCATCAATGTCCGGTTGACTGGTTAAATCAAGCGCCCCACCATACTGCGGGTTTTTCTTGGCCAACCGATTGGCAACCTTGGCCAGGGTCTTTGTCGGTGCAATGCCAACCGACACCGGTATGCCAACATATTGTTCGACCCGGTCCTTCATGGTTTTGGAGTAAGCCTCAAGGTCCCACGTCGCACTGCCCGCAGGTAACGTTATAAAGACCTCATCAATGGAATAAATTTCAGCATCCGGTTCCATCTGTTGCAGAACATCAGCCACCCGCAAAGAAAGATCTCCATACAGCGCATAATTGGACGAAAACACTTCTACATTATGTTTACGAATCAAGTGATTATTTTTATGATACGGCGTGCCCATGCCAATGCCCAAAGCCTTAGCCTCATTGGAGAGAGCCACAATACAGCCGTCATTATTGGAAAGCACCACCACTGGCCGGCCGTTAAGTTCCGGGCGGAACAACCGTTCACAGGACGCATAAAAATTATTACAATCTACCAAGGCAAAAAGTTTCATTTTAATAAAACCTATGAATTACACTGGTCACTATGCCCCACACCTCAAAGGCCATCTCTTCAGAAATATGCAAAGGCTTATAGTTTGGGTTCTCAGCAACTAACTGGCATGATTTACCATCCATCATTAATCTTTTAACTGTGAGTTCACCATTGATCACTGCAATCACAATCTTACCGTTTGCCGGTTCCAAAGACCGATCAACAATGAGAAGATCATCATGATTTATACCAACCCCAGTCATGGAGTCCCCTGCCACCCGCACAAAAAAAGTGGCTGCCGGATTGGTGATCAACAGTTCGTTTAAGTCAAGCTTTTGGTCAATATAATCTTCTGCCGGTGACGGAAACCCCGCCGACACTCCACAGGAAAACAGCGGGCGAACCACTTTTTTATTTTGCTCAAAACTATATATTTCTGCGATGGACGAATCAACTTTAAGAGTCATAACATAAATTATTAAATTTGAGCTATCTGCACACTTTTACACAGTAATATCCGATTAAGGTCTTGCATATAGGCTCTTTCATTGTGTAACCGCAATATAACGATTCGTCATCCTATGCTTAAAGGAGAGACCTTTTTCTACCTTATCTGTACAATAAGCCACTAGGAAAAGGGAAGTCAGGAAACGCTATTACTCGTCATTAGTGACTATTTGTATGCTCTCCGGAATGTTAGCACCTGGCTTTATTATTTATTATACCGAACAGTTCATTAGGCACAAAGCCTGTATTTAGGATAGATGGTAACAAAATATGAAAAATTGTAAAGATTTCAAGTTTGTAGG
>PJEL010004575.1_pt1 | contig 11353 bp, 10 predicted proteins | sample 1853271 | NCBI WGS metagenome assembly PJEL01 (sample SAMN08108733, study PRJNA415343) | Invertebrate metagenome, whole genome shotgun sequencing project. | host: Globobulimina | place: Sweden: Gullmar Fjord | collected 2015-08 | reverse complement strand
GGCACGACATGGTCGCGCCACGCGGCGCCGGGGGCGAGAATTCCAGCGTAGCGGACTTGATGTTACCGCGGCGGCGGAATCAAGGCTGCCAGCCGTGCCATGAACTCGGCCGGCCCCATGACGACGTGGGTCGTGCCGTCGCGCCATGTGTTGCGCATGCTGTAGCTGGCGGTGTCTCGTAGGCGCCCTCTAGGACCAGAACGTGTAGGTGAACGTTCAAATTGAGAGATCCGCCCGCTCGCTGGACGAACGTCACCGCTCCGCCCTTTGCGTTGCGAACTCCGTGACGCTCGTGCACGCGCCGGCGATGCGATCGGAACAGCGCGCGCAAGAAAGCGCCGAGCACCGGGGTAAGCAGCGAGCGGTCGTAGGCGAGCCGGTAGCGAAGCGCAAAGGGCAGCGTCAAGACCCACTGGCGCACGCCGACTTCGGGCAGCACGAAGTCGACGAGGTTTGCTGCGACATCGGCCATCCGCCTTGCGCTGCACGAGGGACACAGGCCGCGGCGCTGACACGAGAACGGGAGGATCTGGTCGTGACCGCATGTGTCGCAGTGCACGCGCACGAAGCCGGCGGTTGCCACGCCGCAGGCAAGGTAGTCGCGGAAAGTGCGCTCGATGAAAGGCGGGACTGCGCGGCCACGCTTCGTTGCGGCCAAGAGGAAACCGTCGAGCTCCGAGGATATGACGTGGCTCGGGTCTCCTGTTCACCCACCAATTCTTTCGAAGCCCCAGTTTTTCAACGGGCTGTTGACCAGGCCGGAGCGCTGTCCACCGATGCGCCGAAGACCGGAATCGCCACGAAGTAACAGATCGCGGTCACGACGACGACGGCGAGCAGGTTCAGCGCGAACCCGGTGCGCGCCATGTACGCCACCGACAACCGGCCGCCGGAAAACACTATGGCATTGGGCGCGGTGCCCGACGGCAGCATGAAGCAGAGCGAGGCCGCCAGCGTGCACGGCACCATCAAGAGAAGCGGGTCGATGCCGGCGGCCACTGCGGTCGCGGCGAGGATGGGCATCATGATCGTGGTGATCGCCGTATTGGTGGTGATCTCGGTGAGGAAGCTGATCACGAGCGCGATGCCGGCGATACTCAGCAGCACCGGCGCGGTGCCGAGCCATCCGAGCATCGAGCCGATCCAATCGGCCAGCCCGGTAGCGCGGATCGATTCGGCCAGCGCGAAGCCGCCGCCGAGCAGGATGATCACGCCCCACGGCAGCCGAACCGCCCAGTCCCAGTCGAGCAGCCGCGTTCCCTTGCCGTCACCGGACGGGAGCGTGAACAGCAACATCGCCATGCCGATGGCTACGGTGGAGTCGCCGACCGCGGCAGGGTCGGGGAGCAGGCGGGCCCAGCCCGGCAGGGTGAAAGCGCCGAGTACGAGGTCGCGTCGAAACATCCACAGCGCGGCGGTCGAGGCGCCGACGACGAGTACACGCCGTTCCGGCGCGGTCATGGGACCGAGCGCGGCGAGCTGCTCACGGATCACTCCCCGGTCGATCGGTCGCGAGTCGCGTGCCAGTGGCGATGCGACGCCGACGAGATAGAGCCACGCGAGCGGGATCATCACGCACACCGTGGGAACGCCCACGAGCATCCATTGAAAAAAGCCGATCGGCGGCGCCTCGGGAAACAGTTGCGCGAAAGCCCCGACGAACACCGCGTTCGGCGGCGTGCCGACGATCGTCGCCAAGCCGCCGATCGTCGCCGAGTAAGCGATCGCGAGGAGCAGCACCGGTCCGAGCGACTTGGCCAGCTCAGGGTCGTCGTTCTCGAAGCGCGCCAAGACGGCCGATGCGATCGGCAGCATCATCATGGTGACGGCCGAGTTGGAGATCCACGCCGACGTGATCGCGGTTGCGGCCATGAAGCCGAGCACGAGCCCGGCCGGAGTGCGCCCGAAGCGCACGATGATGGTGAGCGCGATGCGGGTGTGGAGCTTCCAGCGCTCCAACGCGGTGGCGATGATGAGACCGCCGAGGAACAGGAAGTTGGTCTTGCTCGCGTATGGAGCCGACACCGCTGCGGCGCCCATCGCCCCGACCAACGGCAGCAACACCAACGGCGCCAGCGCCGTCACCGGTACGGGCACGGCCTCGGTCAACCACCACACCGCCATCAACGATGCCGTCGCCGCGGTGAACTGGGCGCTCGCGCTCATCCCTTCCGGAGTCGGGCCGAACGCTACAAGGGCGAATGCGAGCAAGCCGCCGAACAGCCCGAGCCGCTTCGTCATTGTTTCAGGATCCGCTTCGGCCGCAGTGGTCTGCGAGGACGTCGAGCGCTACGGCGCGGAAGCGCCCCCAGTCGTTCCAGTGGTCTTCCATCCGCTCGAGCTCGGATGCGTACGCGGTGAGCTCGTCGGGGCCGGCTTCGCCCCAGCGCGAGATCCGTTCGTGCGGGTCGTTGCTGCGGAGCTCTCCGGAGACTTCGTTGACCACCAGCAGGTGGGTCGTGAATTTCGCGCGCCGGCTTCCCGAAGCGTAGTGGATGACCGCAGGGAACGCGTCGAGCGCGACCGTAAGGTTGGTCTCTTCCCAAATCTCGCGGAGCAGTGCCGCTTCGATGTTCTCGCCGGCCTCGATGCCGCCGGAAGGCAGGCGCAACACCGAGCCGGGGTAGCTCTGCTTGCTCTGTAGTAGGAAACAGCCGTTGAGTCGCCGAATGGCCATGCAGACCTCGCCCTGACGGCGGCCGCGGATGGGCGGAAAGTCGAGCGTCGGCAACTCACGGAAGACTTGTTCGGGCGGTCCGCATTTTTCCGGCAGCGTGCCGAGGTCGAAGCTCATCGGTCCGCCCCGCGCTGGAGCGCATCGCCGACCATTGCGACGATCGCCTGCGAACGGTTGTGCGGTTCGAGGTCTACCTCCGCCCCGGCCGCCGCTTCGTGGCCGCCGCCGCCGAGCGAGGCGGCCAAGCGCGACAAGTCCACGGGGCAATCCTCCGTGCGTCGAAAGCTGATCGCCCGCCCGTGGCGGTCATAGAGCGAGAACACGGCGCGCCGGTAGTCGCCTCGCCACCGGTCGGCGACCTCGCCGGTGTAGCCGTCGCATTCGGCCGCGACCACGACGAGATCGAGCTCGGGCAGCTCGCGAACCATTAGCGTGGCCTCGGCCGCGCGTAGCGTGGCTTCCACGTCGTCGTGCACGCGGGCGTGCGCTTTCTGCAACTCGGGGCCGTAAGTGATGTTCGAATCCATCGAGAGCAGCGCACGGTAGGCTCGCTCGTTCGGCATCGCGCGCACCGTCAGCGCGAGTTCACGTGAACCTTCGATCTGGAGCACCCAACGATCGACGTCGTCGGCCAGCAGCACGAGGTTGCGTAGCGCGAGAAGGCCGGGCCGCGACTCGCCCCGCTCGGCAACGCGCCGACACAGGTAGTCGAACAACAGCCGGCAAGCCGAGTGCTGCGTGTCGAGCACGAAATCGGTGAACGCGGCATCGAGGCGGCCCGCCTCGCGCGAATCGACGGCCGACTTGTGGTGATCGACCCAGTAGAGCTTCAGCCCGCGCTCGACCAAGGAATCGAGATGAGACGTCGTGCGCCCGTCGCTCCATGAAATGTCGGTGATCCAGAGTTCTTCGCGGCTCGGATCGGCCGGGTTGTACTCGCAGAGCAGCTCGTCGATCTCGCGGTTGCTGGCGAAGAGCGGGCGGTAGGAAGTGCTGGAGAAATAGCGGGCACCGACGACCGCAGCCGTCAGGCCGTCCAGGCATCCGGGCCCGTGACTGACCAAAGTGACGCGCCGTCGGTTAGGCATGACCTTGCATACTAGGAGTAGGCCGGTGGTCAGACAATGCGCGGGGCATTCGGGCGGATCGGGAGTGGGGCGTGAAACCGTGGTTTTGCACCGGTTGCGCCCGTGTCGCGCCGGTTACGTTGAACGGCGGACAGGGCGGTCGGTGCTTTGCGAGTCGGTCGGGATCACGGTCTTCGGTCGTAGCGAGACCTCGGTCGTGACTGGGGCGAAGATAACACGAAGACCATGCAGCGGCTACCGAAAACTGTGTACCGCTTCGAACTTTTCCGACGCGGCTGATCGATAGCAGGCATCGGCGACCGCGACCGCAGCGAGCCCGTCGCGATAGGTCACCGGCGCCGCGCTTCCGGTCCGGGCGTCCTCGGCCAATCGATGGAGGATTTCGCGCACCGTCGGCGCCGGCTGGGCCAGCGCGATGTCCTCTCGTCCGTCGGCGGTCACCCGGTAGAGCGTGTTGTGCACGTGGTCGCCCACCAAGTGCTCGCGCTCTCCGACGATCTCGATCAGCCCGTTGCGCGCCGCCGTCGTGCGCGAGCACGCCACCGTCGCCAGCGCGTCGCTGTCGTGAAACGTGATCGCGGCCGCGAATCTGTCTTCGGTGTCGCGGGTGACGACCGACCGGGTCGTGGCGCAAACCGTCGCGGGCTCCAGCCCCGTGAAATAACGCAGCAGATCGAAGCCGTGCACACCGGTGTGCAGGATGTTTCCTCCGCCCGATCGCTCCGGCTCGTCCAGCCAAGCGCGCTCCGGTTGCGGCGGGAAGCCTTGGCTGAACGTCATCGAGTCGATCGGGCCGATCGTGTCGATGAGGGCTCGGATGGTTCGGCACACCGTGTTGAAGCGCAGCGTATGACCGGCCAGGCAGTAAGTTTCGCTCTCGTCGATCAGTGCGGCGATGCGCCGACCCTCGCCTAGCGAGCGGGCCACGGGCTTCTCGACCAGCAGCCGCTTGCCCGCATCGACCGACGCTTCGATGAAGCCCGGAAGTAAGTCGGGAACGGTGGTGAGCACCACCGCGTCGATGTCGTCGCGGCCGATCAGCTCCAAAGCGTCGGTCGTGAAGTCGCACCCCAGCTCATCGGCGACAGCTCGGCCCGCCGTCTCGTCGCGTCGGCACACCGCGACCAGCTCCATGCCGTCGATGTCCAGTGCCGCGTGCCGCGCATAGCGGGTGCCGTGGGTGCCCAACCCCACGACGCCGACGCGAAGCCGCCGGCCGCTCGTTTCGTCCATGGGAGTCATCGCGCTGCCATTCATGTTGGCAGGCCCGCGCTCGGTCAACCGAACAGGCCGGGTGTACGGGGCCGGGTTCGTCGCCCGTCGCTTCATTGCATTGGGCGCCGCGCTCTCCTATCCCCGGAGAATGTCGGAACGAGCGAGAACGGAGGCGACCAAGGGAATCGACAACCGTCGAATGGCCCACGTCATCCGACGGCTCGAAGAAGCCTACGAGGCGGGCGACGCGCCGGTCGTCACGTTCATCGCGGAGACGACGCGTGAGCCCTACCGGGTGTTGACCTCATGCATCTTGAGCTTGCGCACCCAAGACCAGACCACCGTGCACGCGGCCAAGCGGTTGTTCGAGATAGCCCCCGATGCGGCCTCGCTCGCTCGCGCCGACGTCGATGAAATCGAGAAGGCGATCTACCCGGTCGGTTTCTACAAGACCAAGGCGTCGCAGCTCGTGGCGATCGGAAAGCGATTGGTCGAAGAGTTCGGCGGTCGCGTACCCGACGACATCGACACCTTGCTCACGTTCAAGGGAGTCGGGCGGAAGACCGCGAACCTCGTGCTGACGGCCGGCTACGGAAAACTCGCGATGTGCGTGGATACGCACGTACACCGAATCTCGAACCGCTGGGGCTATCTCGACACGAAGACCCCGGAGCAGACCGAGGCGGTGTTGCGCGCCAAGCTGCCTCGGCGCTACTGGATGCGCTACAACGAGGTGTTGGTTTCTTACGGACAGACCGTCTGCAAGCCGATCTCACCGAAGTGCTCGGAGTGCGCCATCGAGAAGTGGTGCCCGAGAATCGGCGTCGAACGAAGTCGCTGACGGCCCGCCGCCGCCCATCGACTCAAACAGGAGTGAAAGCATGGATATCGGAAAGCTCGGAGCTTGGTATTTTCTCGACACGATGAGCGCGGAGGCGTCGGCCGACACCGCCGGACGGCTCGAAGAGCTGGGCTATCCCGTGTTGTGGATTCCCGAGGCGCTCGGCCGCGAAGCGTTCGCCGCATCGGCTTTCTTGCTCGCGCGTACCGACAAGATCACCATCGCGACCGGCATCGCCAACGTGTACGCACGTGACGCGATGGGCGCGGCGGCGGCGCGCAAGCAGCTCGCCGAGCAGTCCGGAGGCCGGTTCCTCTTGGGGCTGGGAGTTTCTCACCAACCGATGGTCGAGGGACTGCGCGGCCACAGTTACACCAAGCCGCTGGAGTTCATGAGCTCCTATCTCGACGCGATGGACCGGGCGCCCTACATCGGCCCGGCGCCTGCGGAGCCCGCGCCGATCGTGATCGGTGCGCTGCATCCGAAGATGATGAAACTCGCAGCCGAGCGAACCCGAGGCATCCATCCTTATCTGGTTCCGCCCGAGCACACCGCGTTCGCGCGCGAGACCGTGGGCGAGGGGCCGCTGATCTGCACCGAGCAGAAAGTCATCCTCGAGACCGATCCGAGCAAAGCCCGCGAGGCAGCGCGCAAGGCGATCGGCTTTTATCTGGAGCTGCCGAACTACCGGCGAAACCTCATGCGCTTCGGTATGACCGAGAGCGACTTCGAGAATGGTGGCAGCGACAAGTGTGTGGACGCCGTCGTGGCCTGGGGCGATGAGAAAGCCATCGAGGCTCGCATCCGCGCCCACCACGACGCCGGCGCCGACCACGTGTGCATCCAGCCGCTCAGGGCCGACGGCCAACCGGAGCCCGACTGGCGGGTGTTCGAGGCTTTCGCCCCGGCCTCTCGATAGCCGTCGGCGAGGAGACGAGACGTGCTGCTGCGAATCGATCGCATACAGATGGCCGTGCCCGATCACACGGCGGCCGCTCGGAATTGGGTCGGGTTGCTCGGGGCGGAACCCGAACGGAACGATTACGTTCGTGCGCTCGGCGCGCGGTGCTGGAGCTACCGACTCGGCAACGGGCGGATCGAGCTTCTCGAGCCCGATGGCGCCGGCGCCGTGGCCGATGCGCTCACGCGACGCGGCGGCGGCCATTTGTTTGCGGCGGGTGCGTCCACGCCCGACGTGGATGCTGTTGTGGCACGGCTTCGCACGTTCGGTGTCGAGCCGCACGTCGAGCGAGGGCAAGCGTACCTCGAGCCGCAGCACACCGGCGGCGCCGGCTTACGCCTGGTCGTGAGCGAAGAACGAGAAGAAGCGGCCGTCGGGGCCATCGACGAGTTCTACGAAGTGACCGACTTGGTTGCCGACGCACCGGCAGCGGTGGCGCGCATCGCCGAACTCTTCGATCTGGACGCGAGCGCGTTCTGCCCGATCGCTTCGAAGGTGTTCGGTTACGATGGCGCCCTGACGCTGTTTCACCCCGACCGCCTGCATCGGTTCGAGGTCATCACGCCGTTCGACCTGCAGAAGACCATGGGGCGGTTCTTCGCGAAGATGGGCTCGTCACTGTACATGGCCTTTGCCGAGTCGAACGACCTCGCGGCGATCGAAGCCGCGGCGAGCGCCGAGCGACTCGAGTTCACGGCGGTGCGCGAACCCGGTGCGGCCGACGGCGAGGAGCCGCACACGATCTTTCTGCACCCGAGCACACTCGGCGGCATGATGCTCGGCGTGTCTCGGCGCAACTATGCTTGGACGTGGTCGGGCAGACCCGATCGCAGAACCTGAGGACTTTCAATGTCGCACGACCGAGCAGCCGTCCTTCGAGTCGAGATCCGAGGCGGAATCCGAGTACTCACGCTGGATCGACCCGAAGCGCTCAACGCGTTCAACGACGATCTTTACGACGCCGTCCGCGTGGCTCTTACCGACGCCGCGAACGACCCGACCACGGCCGTCGTCGTGCTCACCGGCGCCGGCCGTGCGTTCAGCGCCGGGCAGGATCTCGGCGAGATGTCTCGGCCGCCCAAGTATTCCGACGGCGAGCCGCACGGTTTCGTGGCGTTCATCGAAACCGTCGAGTCGTTTCCGAAACCGTTGCTCGCGGCAGTCAACGGAGTCGGCGTGGGCATCGGGCTGACGATTTTGCCCCACTGCGACATCGTCATGATGGCCGAGGGCGCGCGGCTGCGCGCACCGTTCGTGAGCCTCGGGGTGACCGTGGAGGCGGGCAACAGCGTTCTCTTGCCGGCGCGAGTCGGCCCGCAGGAAGCCGCACACGTGTTGTTCACCGCCACGTGGATCGACGCGAGCCGCGCGGTCGAGATCGGCTTGGCCTGGCGCGCCTATCCCGACGATGAGCTGCTCGATGCCGCGCTCGCGCTGGCGGCCGAGATCGCGGCCATGCCCGTCGAGTCGCTGGTGGCTACGAAGAAGTTGTTGGTGGACGGTCGGCTCGACGCCGTGCGGGCCGCCCGCGATCGCGAAGAACGGAGCTTCGCCGAGCTGTTGGGCAGCCCCGCCAACCTGGCCGCGCTCGAGAGTTTCGCCAAGCGCTGAAGCGGCGCGGTTTTCAGTCGGCGCGCTCGGACTCGGCGGTTTCCGACTCGATGAAACGCACGAGCTCGGCCAGCACGTCGTCGCCACCGCGTGCCCCCGGCCTGCCGAGGGCGCCGAGGAACGAGTCGACTTTGCGGCCGAGCCGCCGAGCCGCTTCGATTCGAGGGCTGAGCGTCTCCACCACCGCCGGCGCGCTCGCGAGCGCTTTCTTCATGGCCGGAACGACTCGATCCAGCCGCGTCGAGGCGGGCTCGGCCAGAGCCGTCAGCATCGCGTTGTCTCGACCGCCGAAGACGCCACGCACGTCGTCTTTGTAGAAGACCAGCGGCTTGCCGGCGGCAGCGGCCAGGGCCGCCTCCACGATCATCCCCTCGTCGGGAACCCTACCGTTCAGGTTGCAGACGACGCCGCTGCTGACGTCAACGAGGCAGTACACGTCCAGGGCGAAGATCGTTCGCTCCACTCGCCGCTTGAGCCCGGTCGCGTCGCCTCCTCCGGCCATCGCCGCCAAAGGCAGGATGTAGGGCTCCAGACCGTCGCGCTGCGGAAGAAAAGTCTGCCACCCCTCTTGTTCGAACACGTGAGCGAGCGATTGCATCGCGGCGCGCTCCTCGGGGCTGAACAGGGGGCCCGAGCAGTAGATCGTCGGTCTTTGGGTGTCGTCGTTGCCCATGGAGATTTCCTGTGGAGGCTCTCGCGGCATCGCCCCCTCGGCGGTCGGATATCGAGTTCGCACATTGTGGCCGAGCCGAACGGTTCAAGGAATCGGGGACGACCGGTCGGCCGATGGTCTGTTTTCGTCCGCTCACGCCGTCCGATAGACCGGAGCGCGGTCGGTCATGAACAAGCACTTCACCGGGAACATACGCGCTGCGGTCTCGATGCTGGACCCCGCCCAGCGCCGACGGTGGGCGCTCACCGTTCCCCTCGGTGTCGTCGGAGCGTTGGTCGAGTCGGCCGCGGCCGCGTGCATCTTCGCGCTCGTTGCGATTCTCAGCAGCGAAGTTCGCGCTGCCGATCTTCCGGTGGCGGGATCGCTGCTGCCTTGGCTGCCTCTTGCTTGGCAAAGCGAGAAAGCGCTTCTGACGCTGTTCCTCTGCATCACGATCGTGGTGTTCGCGGTGCGCGTGTTTCTCTATCTCGCCGTCACTCTGTACCGCGAGCGTATCATCGCAGGCGATCAAGCCGCGCTCACGCGAAAGCTATACACCGGCTATCTCTCGGCGCCGTACGCGTTCCATATCCAGCGCAACGTCGATGACTACTCGTTCCGCATTGTCACGGCGGCCACCCACGTCTTCTCGACAGTTCTCGGTGGCGCGGCGACGATCGTCACCAATGCCCTGTCCGCACTCGCGCTCGTGGGCGTGGTCTTGTTCGTCAATCCGGTCTTGGCGTTGGCGAGCGTCGTCTTCGTCGCGCTTTGGGTCGGCGGCGTCCAGCGCGCGCTCGGCGGGCGCCTGGCGCGAATCAGCGCCGAGCTCGATCAGTATCGACGCCTTCAGCACCGGGTGATGATGCAGGGGCTTTCGGTGCTTCGAGAGATCAAGGTCTCCGGCCGCGAGCGCTGGTTCGAACGGGCCTACGCGGCGCACAGCGAAGAAGTCGTCGAGTGGCACTGGCGTTCCGCGCTGACGAGCCTGGTGCCGCGCATCACACTGGAGTCCATGTTTCTCGGTGGCATCTTGTTCTTGTCTGCGACGCTCGTCAGCGCGAGCGGGCCGCCCGGAGACCTGCTGCCCGTGATCGGCTTGTACGCGTACGTCGGCATGCGGCTGCTGCCGATCATCAACGCAGTGCTCGCCGCAGTGAACTCGATCGTTGCCACGACGGCGAGCGTCGAGCACTTGCTTTCCGACTGGCACGCCGTGCTTCCCTATGTGGAGGAGGCCCACGCGGACGTCCCTCCGATGCGGTTCGACTCGAAGATCGAACTCGATCGGGTGAGCTTTCGCTACGCCGGCACCGACGTGGACGTGCTCCGAGATCTCTCGGTGACCATCGAGAAAGGCGACACGCTCGGCGTGGTCGGTTCGACGGGGGCGGGGAAGAGCACGCTGGCGCATCTGCTGCTGGGGTTGCTCCGACCGACCACCGGAACGCTCAGCATCGACGGTGCGAATCTTGTCGGGGCCGAGCGCGCCTGGAGACAGCACGTAGGCTTCGTGCCGCAATCGATCTCGGTGATCGACGACACCGTGCGCGCGAACGTGGCGCTTGGCGTGGACCCGACTGAGGTGGCCGACGCTCACGTGTGGCGCGTTCTGGAGACTGCGCAGCTCGCCGAGGCGGTGCGCGCGCTGCCCGACGGACTCGACACGACGCTGGGCGATCGAGGCATTCGCCTTTCCGGCGGTCAACGACAACGAATCGCCATCGCCCGCGCGATCTACCACGACCCCGACGTGCTGGTATTCGACGAGGCCACTGCTTCGCTCGACTCCGTCACCGAGCGCGAGGTCACGGGCGCGATCGCGGAGCTGGGACGCAACCGAACGACGATCGTCGTCGCCCACCGCATTTCTACCGTCAGGCAGTGCGACCGGATCTTGGTCCTCGGAGACGGCCGCATGCTCGGCTCGGGCTCCTACGACGAGCTGCTGGCCGAGAGTCCGGCGTTTCAGGCGCTCGCTTCCGTTGCGGGCGTGACGATCCGATCCCACGATTGACTCGCGCGGGGCGGTTTCGCGTTGCACGGCTCGGCGATGCGGTGTAATGATTGTTCCGGCCAGAGGAACAATGTTCAGTTATACGGAACAAGGATCATCAAGGCGCGCGCTTCGGGGCTCGGCGGGTCGTCGCTAGGCCATGGCGATGGAAGCGGCCACGAGCATCGAGAAAGCGGTGGATGTGCTGTTTCACCTGCACGCGGCTTCGGAGCCCTGCGGAGTGACGGCGATCGGCCGCGCGCTCGCGATTCCGAAATCGAGCGCCCACCGGCTGTTGGCTGCGCTCGCCCG
>PJEL010004574.1_pt1 | contig 11353 bp, 7 predicted proteins | sample 1853271 | NCBI WGS metagenome assembly PJEL01 (sample SAMN08108733, study PRJNA415343) | Invertebrate metagenome, whole genome shotgun sequencing project. | host: Globobulimina | place: Sweden: Gullmar Fjord | collected 2015-08 | reverse complement strand
ACTTCACACAACTAAAAATTATAATGGACAAGCTACTTTTCAACATGGGATTCATAGCCTTTGGGAAAGCAGACTTCCTGAACTCTTTGCAAGAGAGTATTCTTTTTTATTTACAAAAAGGGCATCATATCTAGAAGATATTTCAAAAGAAATTTGGAGTGCTGTTTGGAACTCACATCAACAGATTGAAAAATTATTATTATTAGAAAGAGAACTCGAAAAAACCACCCCAGGACAGAATAAATATTGCATAGAAGTACGAGGAGCTTCATTAAAAAAACAATATTGTAGAGAATACTCAATAAAATACCATCTTGCTCTAAATTCTATGATTAAAAACCAAATGAGAGCATCAATAAAGTTAATAGCAGATATTTGGCTAACTTGCTGGATAAATGGAGGAGCACCTCAACTAGATGCCCATTATTACAGTTCAAAAGAGTTTATTTCAAGCCACGAAGAGTTAGATGCTTTTTTGGGTAAAAAATCACATACATGCCACTAACTATATTAATCTAAATTTTTTAAAATTTAAGAAAGCCCAAACATTTCTACAATTTCATCAAAGCATTTGTCAGAACTAAGAGTTTTTGATTTACTGCTATTCATGTCACTACCAGATTTTTTATCTACTTTATCATGATTTAACTCTTGAATGCTAAAAAATAAGTCTTCACGACATAGTTTTTCTCTCAAGTAGCCCAATAAATCAACTTCTATATTTTTAAACCCAGCTAAGAATGATGATTTATTTGAGAACTCTACTATAATCTTATTACCTGATAGGTAGAATGAAGCTTGCATAGAACCAAGCTTTAAACCATCTAGTTTCTTTTTAAAGCTATTCCAATGATACTCCACCTCCGCTATTTTGAGAGCTGGAAGATTTTTATCAACCGAAGTATCATTTACTGGTGTATTCTCTATCTTATAATCACTAGATTTAACAGCTTCTAATACGGTTGATAGGTCTTTATCACAATCCTTTTGTAAGTTATTAGTATTGTTTAATTGATTAGAATTACTCTCTTTTTTCAATAAACATATACCCCTGGAGGTGATACTTGCTGGCTCTTTATTATCTATAAGTTCGATGGGCTTTGTCTCCTCTAAGGCAGATGAGGTGATTTTAGATGACTTTACTGAAAGTCCACTATTTACTATTTTAGCTTCTCTAGGTTTTAATATGCTCTCCTTTTTAGGATTATCTAACATATACTTTTTATGGCTATCTATATTTTCAACACTTTCTTCATATCTAATGCTTTCTATATTTAGCTCTGCGATTCTAATTAAAGAAATCTCAATGTGAAGACGCTTATCTTTGCGATTTCTATAATTTATTAAACAACTCTCTAATACTTCTAATGACTTATATATGAAGTTATTTTTCAGCGATAGTGACTGTTGATTGTATTTTTTACTCTCTACTATCCCTGTTGTAAGAAGGGAGGTACTAGGAGATATTTTAGCAACAAGTAAGTTGCGTAAATGCTTCAATAGTCCTATTAAAAATGTAGAGCCTCCAAATCCCAATATATTAATTCGATCATATTCTTGTAAAACACCTTCCATATTTCCTTCTGATAATAATTCTGTTATATTAAAATAATAGATATCATCTAGGATATGCAAACTATTTAAAACTCCTTTTTTTGTAATTCTTCCTCCATCAAAAGCAACCACCTTATCTAGTATGTGCAATGCTTCTCGCATTGAGTTGGATGACCAAGCTCCTATTAACTCTAGTGCTTTATCATCACTTTTAAAGCCCTCTTTATCAACTATATACTTAAGTTGTGAAACAATATCTTTAGGTTGAATATATTTAAAATCAAAAATCTGACATCTTGATAATATTGTAGGAATTATTTTATACTTTTCTGTAGTAGCTAAAATAAAAACTACATGAGATGGTGGCTCCTCTAGAACCTTAAGGAAGGTATTGAATGCTGCTTTTGAGAGCATATGAACCTCGTCAATGATAAATACTTTTTTGCCAAAACTAGGAAGATAACGAACCTGTTCTAAAAGCAACTTAACATCTTCTACTGAATTATGAGATGCTGCATCTAGCTCATAAAGATTTAAGTCTAAATTCATCTTAGATTGGACACAACTCTTACAAGAATTACAAGGCTCTCCAGAAATACTCCTATTGATACAGTTTATTGCTCTACCCAAAATACGTGCACAAGATGTTTTTCCGCATCCCCTTGGTCCACAAAATAATAAAACTTGTGCTACCTTATTAGCCTTTAACTCATTAGTAAGTGTTTGTATAATAGGTAACTGACCTTTTAGGTTTTTAAATAGAATAGGACGATATTTCCTAGCAGATACTACAAAGGGCTTCATTTATATGTAAAAATAAATTATTATAATATGTACCTACGTTGATTTTTTGCTTTTACAAGCGAGGATAATTTCTCAACTACAAACTCCTTTTCTATTTTCACTTCAGAACCTTCTTCAATCTTCTCAGGTGTATCAAAAAGAAAACTATTAAGAAGTTGACTCATTACAGTATGCAACCTTCTAGCTCCTATATTTTCCATTAATTGGTTCGCCTCATATGCAAAACGTGCTATCTCTCTAACAGAATCATCTGAAAAACTTAAATTGACTTTTTCCGACAAAAAAAGTGCTTTATATTGTTTTATTAAAGAAGCATTCGGTGATATAAGAATTGCATAAAAATCTTCTTGCGAGAGAGCTTTAAGTTTCACACGAATAGGAAATCTACCTTGTAACTCTGGAATAAAGTCTGATGGATCCGAGATATGAAATGCACCTGCAGCAATAAAAAGAATGTAGTCAGTATTAACCGCACCATATTTTGTCATTACCTGACTCCCCTCTAATATAGGTAGTAGGTCACGTTGTACTCCTTGCCTACTTACATCAGGGGCAGAAGACTGCTGAGATTTGCCTGCGATCTTGTCTATTTCATCAATAAATATAATACCCTCTTTCTCTGTTCTAATAAGTGCTTCTTCTTCTATTTCCTCACTACTAAGCAATGACTGAGCTACTTGTTCTCTTAATAAAGGTGTTGCTTTTTTTATTGTGATTTTTTTCTTCTCACTATCTTTAGGCATTATTGAATGTAGCATGTTTTGAACCTGCATCATCATAGATTCATCTATTCCATCCATAAGACCTACTCCAGCAAGTTTTGGCTTCTTCTTTTTAATAGTTATCTCTATCTCATATTGATCGAGCTCGCCTTTTTGCAATTTTTTTCTAAACCTTTCTCTAGTCTCATCCCTCAATCTATCCTCTGACATTTCTAAGCCACCTTCAATACTATGCTCATGATTACTCGATGTTGGTGGCAAAGGAACCAAAAGATCTAGAATTATACTCTCTACTCTCTTATCTACTTCTGACTTTATAGAATCTTCCTTTTCCTTACGTACTAAAGTTAATGCATTTTCAAGTAAAGAAGAAATCATGCTATCTACCTTACCACCAACATAACCTCTTTCTGTAAATTTAGTGGCTTCTACCTTTACAAAAGGGGCTTTTGTAATCCTAGCAAAACGCCTAGCACACTCAGTTTTACCAGAGCCAGTAGGACCAATCATTAAGATATTGCTAGGTATGATTTCTTTTTGTATATTTTGGGCAGTTTTCATACGTCTCCACCTATTCCTTTCTGCTATAGCCAACTGACGTTTTGCATCTTTTTGTCCAATAATATGTTGATCTAATGCAACTACAAGTTCATTAGGAGTAAGGTTTCTTTTGCTCATATTAAAAAGTTTATCAAAGTATTTTAGGTTGCAAACTTAACTATTACTAGCCACACCCCCTTCTAAGTTAACCACACTAGTGGCCAGTGTAACTTATTATTATAATCAATCAAAAATCAAAATAACTTGTTGCTAAACATATAAAGTGTAATTTTGTAATCAAAATCAATTACAAATGAGAGATAAAATAGCATTAAAGCAACATCAAAAAAATCAACTAACCCCTCAAAAGATCGAGTTTATAGAATTATTACAGATACAAAACCAAGATATAACTTCTAGGGTAACTCAGGAGTTAATAAAAAATCCAACATTAGAAGAAACGTCCCCAGATCCTGATGAGCAATTATTATTACAAGAAAAAGAAGAAATTGATTCTTTATTTTATAATACTACCAATTCTTATTATTCATCAAATAGTAGTGGAGGTAAATTAACTAATCCTCCAAATCTAAAAAAAACCCTTACTAAAACAACATATGAGAAAGTTATGGAGCAAGTTGACTTAATAAATTTAAATAAAGTTGAAAAAATTATAGCTCCATTTCTAGTTGGAAGTCTAAATCATTACGGATTTCTAGTACGGAAAACAAATACTCTCGTTGATGAGCTATTAATTCACTTCCAAATAAATGTATCAGTTGAACAAATAGAAAAAACTATTTTAAAAATAAAAAATAATGTAATTCCTATAGGAATTATGTCGAAAAACCTTCAGGAGTGTCTATTACTACAACTAGATAAAAAGAAAGAAACACATAGCGTTGAAATTGCAAAAAAAATAGTTATTGAAGCATTTTCTTTTTTTATACGTAAAAATTATACACAGCTTAAAAGTCATTTCAAAAATATATCTTTAGAAGAATTAAATAAAGCTCTTGAACTACTATCTAGTCTAAACCCAACTCCTATCTCCTTACTAGAGACAAGGCCAGAAATAAAAAAGATAACTCCTGAGTTTAGACTTATAACAAATCAGGAATCAGGAAATATTAGTGTTACCCTCTACGGAGATTATAATCCTAAGATAAAAATAAAAAAAAAGTACATTGAACTTATTAAAAAAGAACCTAGAGGTGACTTAAATAAGTTCATTGTAGAAAATATAAAAAAAGGTGTATGGTTTATTAGTGCGATAAAACGACGAAAAAAAACACTTCTTAAAACTATGAATGCAATCTTAAACTTTCAAAAAGATTTTTTTATTTCTCAAGACAAAAAAGATCTAAAACCAATGCTTTTACGTCATATTTCAGATGAAGTAGGAATGGATATCTCTACTATTTCTCGTATTGTATCAAAAAAAAGAATCCTAACACCATTTGGAATATTTCGACTTAAGTTATTTTTTTCTGACTCTATCAATAGTACTTCTGGAAATATTGTAAGTAGCTCTAGTGCAAAAGAATATCTTAAAGAACTAATCCAAAAAGAAAATAAAAAAATACCTTATTCAGATGAGCAGCTACTATTCTTTATGAAAAAAAATGGATATATATTATCGCGTAGAACAATTTCAAATTACAGAAACAAACTAGGAATACACACTTCTAATATGCGTAAAAAATTCTAAATCCAACAAAAAAGAACAACTACTCTTTTTCACTCAGAGTATTTACTACTATGTTGCTATTAGTATAAATACATATGTTGGCAGCTATTTTTAAGCTTTCTGTAACAATCTGACGAGCTGACAACTGAGGAGCAAACTGCTTTAAAGCAGATGCTGAAGATTGAGCATACATTGATCCAGAACCAATCGCAGCAATTTTATTGTCAGGCTCCAATACATCCCCAGAACCAGATAAAATAAAAATACGTTCTCTGTTTGCGATTATCATCATTGCCTCCAACCTACGTAAGTGACGTTCTGTACGCCAACTCTTAGTTAACTCGATAGCCGCTCTTTCCATGTCTTGAGAATAACTTGATAGTCTTTTCTCAAACTCATCCCACAATGTAAGTGCATCTGCTGTAGAGCCAGCAAATCCAGCCAAAATATTAGACCCACTTGATCTTAATTTATTAACATTGCTTTTTACAACAGTATTACCCATCGTCGCTTGTCCATCTCCTGCAATAGCCAACTCTCCTTTATGAATAGTTGCAATAATTGTTGTGGAACGAATATTAGTATTATTTATCATCATTTATTTTTTTATTTTTTTGCTCATTTTTTTTCCATCTAGAAAATCCAAGTACGCTAATAGGTGCATATATAACATATTTAAAGAGAATTACCGAATTATTTTGATATAATAGGTAAGAGTAAAGCAAGCTTGAAGCAAGTACAAAAAGCCATGCCTCCTTTTTTTTATGAGCCAAAAGGTAGTAGGCTATAATCATAATTACAGAATGTATAAAATCAATATATTTATATTTACCTCTAACTCCAAAATAAAATACTAATAGCATAGTATGGGCATATAAAAAAATATAAGTAGTTAGATGAAAGTAGTTAGGTTTATTTGTTGCTTCTTTTTTGGATTTTTTGCTACATTTTTGTGATTTAAGTCTCCATTGCAACCATCCATAAATACTCTCCATAATCAAAAAGACATCCAAGACACACTTAGATGCAAAGCCATAGCGATAGTATGTAACTAATCCAAGTATTTTTTTAAGACTGTTTAAAATCCAGCTAGAAGGTTTTTGAAAAACATATAGAACAAAAACAATTAATGATATAACTAAATAAATACGTTCCCATAAAACCAAGTTAATATTTACATAGGATGATCCACTTTTAATAAAATTAGATATCACGTTAGAAATATAATAAAACACAATAGAGGGTAGTTTAATTTAAGATTAACTTTATAAAGCATAAAGTTAATAAACAGCCATTGCTTTTACAAAAAAATCCACTCAATTCATATCTATCTACAAAATCATTACTCTATTTTCATAAAACAGACTATCTTTAATACCAATAGGTTTAGGATAAAAAATAAACTTTTATAGAGTATTTAAAATAAAAAGCACTATGGTTACAACAATTTTCTCAGATAAAAGAGTATAAAATTGTTTTTGTGTCAAGTAACTGCTTATTACTGTTGCAAAATAAAAAAAAAATGGTTTAGTTTGTAACATGAACAAGAGATATTGGTATTTGGGCAATCTAGAAATTAACTATGGAAATCGTCGTAGGTTTATGGTAAAACTATCTGATAATTTACCACACTCTGTTTCGAATCCTGAGCTTTTATACCTATATCAACATGGTACATATGTACCATATGACATAAAGCAATGGGAAAGAGCAGTTAATAAAATTTTTTTCTCTTTAGATAAATCATATAATTTTGATAAATATAAAGGGAGTAAGGTATTTATACCTTTTGAAGTTATAACAAAATATCTTAAAGGAAAAGAAAACTCAGAACACCTCAATTTCTGTGCTGGATATAAAGTGGAAAACTTGGGAGTTTTTTGTGGATATATAAAGAGTGTTACAAAAAAAAATAGGATGCAACTTCTAACCTTAGAAGATTCTGAGGTTGAAACTATATTAACTATTAATGAAAATGATATCAAAAAAATTGATCATTTATGCAGAAAAATTGAATGCTCAATTACTCTAGTATAAATATTTTATATAAGGTGTTTTTTTCTTATAAAGTTATTACATTTGTGTAATAACTTTATCTTAAATCATGGTTAATCTTAAGAGAAGCAGAAATTACTTTTGCGTTAAAAGAGTTTTATTATTATTGGGACTCTGTATGCCTCTATGCTCCTCTAATTCAAATGATTTTGAATGGAAGATTAATTCTATTATAGAGAAAAAAATTTCAAGCTTAAGTCTAAAAAAAATTATTCTAAAAATAGAGTCTGGCAAACTAACTCTTAACAAAATTTCTGCTACTAACTTAGTTAAAATTATACTTCGAGAAAACGAACAAGTATCAATGCCATTACTTTCTTCACTTCTTGTTTATCTTTGCTTAAACAATATCCCAATAAATAAGCATGAAATATTTTTATATGCTCTAAAAGTTGCATCTCCAAGGGTTATTGAATATTTAATAAAGGTAGAAATATACAATAGTTTATTCTTAAAAGGAAAGATAGTATCAAATATTTTTTCTATGCTTACTTTCTCTCGTTTGTTGGAAGAAGTTTCAACTACTTCACTGTTAATTACACCAGAAAAAAGATATTTTGCAAAAATAAGTGGATTTAACTTTATTTTAGAGGTTATTGAATCTGCAAATTTTAATCATTTGATGGAGTTTCTTATAAAGTCAATTAAAACACCAATTATAGGTTATTATTTTTCAAAGGAAGTTAATAATAATTCAAAATTTAACTTCGAGCAAGGGTTTGATTTTTTATATCCTTTTTCTAAGAGACAAAAGCTATTCCAATTAATAGCTAACTCATATATTTTAGATATTATGCATAATATTATTCTAAAAGTTTCAGACTTTATAGTACTCATATCTAGAGTTGGTATATTATTAAAGACTATAAATCTATTAATTCTTGCTAAGTATAGTAAAGGAATAGTAGAAAAAAACTATCTTAGTGAGCTTTTAACAGATAGTAGAAAAAAAGAAGAAATAGAATCTATTGGCAGAATATTGATTAAAAATGGTTCAAAAGTAAATGTAAATATATGGATAAAAAAAGTTATCGATAAAAAACTAGGCTTAATTGAATTAACAAAAACAACCCCGCTTCTAGTAGCTGTTTCATTAGGTTTGTCTAACGACTTTATAGATGAATTAATAATATATTCTGAAGCTAACATTTACGCAAAAGAACTAACTATGAGAGACAGAGTTATTGATAATATTCCTATTTATATGAGTAGCTCACAGATCTACAACGCTACCTGCCCAAAGTTGGATATAAAAAGCATTCTAGAATTAGCACAAAATAACAGTGTGCTTAAATCACACTTAAAAAAGTTATTAGAAAGCCCGTTAATTTATAACTATTTTTTATTGTATAACTTAATTAAATAGTATTATCTGCTTAGCTTTGCGAATATAATTTAAAAGAGTATCTAAGAATTGGAAAAACTATGAACAGAACGCTGTAGGTATTCTATGGTGCCTTAGCTTATCTAGTCAAGTATGCCTCTTTTTACCTGCATTTTTTATTTTATTAAAATAATATGCTATCTGTATACGTATTCAAAGGAATTCACCTAAAAGCTCAGCTTGAGTACAAGTAAAAAAAAGAAATTAGTTCTGGGGATGGGTTTAAGTTACCAGCATTTGGAATACAAAAAACATAGGTGATAAAGAAAGACCCCAGATTATCTTTAGAGTGGAAAACATCCTACTTTAGATCAAAAATACTAAACAAGAGAAAAGATAACTCAAGAAGCGTTCATTTAACTCTTGTACTATTTTAAGTTCATTAAAATCAAAGACAGTAGTGTGGCTTCTTATAGTAAGTAAAAATAATAACTTACCTTATCCTAGTATTAAAAATCACTACTCTTACAAAAAATCTAAACTCTATTTAAATAAAAAATAGACTTAATAAAATACTCTGTGTTTCTTTTTGCTGCGAAAGTGAAAGTCAAAATAAGCAACAACCTACTCTTAAACAATAACTAACTTCTTAAAAAAGCAAAGTCTTTTTAAAAAAATAAACCATTGAATTATGGCATCAGCAGAGACAGGAAGTAGTAAAAAAATCACTCTAGTGTTCTAGAGAGTGACAACCTTTTTAGAAGCTCTCCTAAGGCACTTTCAAAAAAACTTTCAAAGGAAAAAAAAGAAAGTAAAATAAATATTCTCTACAAAGGAAAGGGATTCTTTATCAACCAAAGAGGTAAAGCAAATAGGGCAAAATTTTTGTCCCCGAACAAGCCCTAAATTAGTTGATAATAAAGAAGCTAAGATTCTTAGTCTTTCGATACTTAAAGACAAAGCAAAGAAAGAAGTAACCAGATATGGTTAAAAAATAAAGCAATGTATTAAGCAGGCTTAAATAACCCGCCTATTAGAGAATGGGTGGCATTTGGAATAAACCTTTGCAACCTACAAAGTAAAATAAATAAATAAAGTGGTATTTAAAATATATGGATTTATCCCAGAAGCTGGTAATATACTAATTTTTTTCATTCTAAAACACAAAAACCGTAATAGCCAACTACTTTTATGTATTGATTTTGAGATACCTATAACCTAAAATAAGAATAGCTTAAGTGTGTTATATAAACTATAGCGATAAAATCAATCCTAAACTCATGTAAGGAGTTGAGCGAAGAGCAGTCTTTTTATCAATGTTAACCTGTGTCAAAATAAAATTGCAAGAGGCATTCTTCTATGTGCGCCTTACACAAGAACAGTCAAAAAAGAAAAGAGGTCACCACTACAAAACACTAAATATTCGCTTCTCAAAGTGCGGACTTAACATCTATAAAATCAACTAGTTGCGCTCTTTTCTTTTTAATGCTTTATTTCAGCAGAAAAAATTATTGGATATGCTTAGCTTTTTTTAATTAGACTTGTACTTGTGTGCTGTCGTACTATTTTTCTTATTATTAACCACTAAGGCTACCCTTTTGGATCTTTTTCTATAGAGATTTTATAAATTTTATAACATCAGACTCGCCTTTAATAATATTAAAAGCACTGTCTTCATAGAAATATTTACTCATAAAGTCGTTTAGGTCAGCTAAATATTCTGGATTTTCTTTATAAAAAAAGTAAAGACCTCTTTTATCATAATCTAAACCATTAAAACACTTATCTGACATAATTTTAGACATAATCAGATAATTATTACTTAAAAACTTTTCTTTACCTATATCATCAAGAGAACTCTCTGAACCATAAAGATGAGTATAGTCATGCAAAATAATTGCTTTTTGCACAGAAGCCATTTTTGGGAATTTTTTGCTAAATATGTTCTTCTCTTTTATATAGTTATTGAAAAATTCTAATGTATTTTCGTTGAATTTGCCATTAATTGATTCAGTAAATAATATATATTCACTTGATGTTGTTTTATAACAATTTTCATTTAAGCTTATACTCATAAACTTTACTTTATTCTCAGCTGCATCATAAACATAATATCCATTTACAACAGTCCCATTTAAATTACTTTCTGTTTGAGCTATATAGCTAATATTTTTTTTAAGATCAAAGTATTCTTGTACATCAAAAGGGGCCTCAGGTTCAATGGGAGGAGTTGCATCATTTTGTGATGAATACAAAAAAGCAATAGCAGTAACCGTGGCTCCTAATATTGTTGTAAGAATAGAGCAAAGAGTTGGGATTTGTCTACAAGAAGCACCACAACTATTGCTTAAATCTTCATGTTCTTTCTTACTACTTGCTAGGTGTTGTGAGATAGTATTCTTAGATGTGGTAAAATTAACTAAGGGGGGGCTTGAATTTGAATTAGTGGATTGAGTAAAAGGAGAACTCTGTAGTTCAGCTATTATTGGAGCTCTATTATTACTAACTATATAATCATTAGAGTCAGAACTAAGACTACTTTCGGGCTGTGAGATAGTATTCTTAGATGTGGTAAATTTAACTAAGGGAGGGATTGAATTTGAATTAGTGGATTGAGTAAAAGGAGAACTCTGTAGTTCAGCTATTATTGGAGCTCTATTATTA
>PJEL010004573.1_pt1 | contig 11355 bp, 10 predicted proteins | sample 1853271 | NCBI WGS metagenome assembly PJEL01 (sample SAMN08108733, study PRJNA415343) | Invertebrate metagenome, whole genome shotgun sequencing project. | host: Globobulimina | place: Sweden: Gullmar Fjord | collected 2015-08 | reverse complement strand
TTTCATAAAATACTAACTAATAAAATAAATTTTTGAAAAAAGTTTCTAAGAAAATAAGGGCAAAAATTAAAATAATCGGTGCAAAATCCATTCCACCAAATACTGTTGGAATATATCTTCTTACAAAAGAATATGCAGGTTCTGTTAACCTATATAACATTTGAACAATTGGATTATAAGGATCTGGCTTAACCCAAGTTAAAATAGATGAAATAATAATCACCCATTGATACAAAAATAGTATACTTAATACTATAGTTAAAACTGAAGAGAGTAGTGCATCTATCATTTTACAATTTCTCCTAAATAATTTCTAATTAGTGGATAAATACTTCCTAAATCAGGACCATTATCCGCACCTGTTAATACATATCGTAAAGGTTTAAGTAAAGATTCATCTTTTAAAGAAGTTTTTTCTGTAATATATTTTTCTAATTCTTTAAAGTCATTATGAAAAGGTGCTTTTTGTAAACATTCTTTTATTTGTAAACATTCTTTTTCAAAACCTTCACATGAAGTTTTAGTAGTAAAAATTGATTCTATTTTACTTTTGATTTCATTAATAGTACTAACTTCTTTTAAATATTTTTTTGCTAATGTTCCAATATCAGCATCAGCAAAACCTATGATTTTTGATAATCTCATTTCATCCATTATTTCTAAATGTTTAATATTGATAACTTTTAATTTATCAATATCAAAATTAATAGAATCTTTAGAAATATTTTCTATATCAAACCATTGTATAGCTTCTTCTAGTGTAAATACTTCTTTTGGTGTTTCATTTCCAAGTAATACTAGATAGTTAGCAATAGCAGAAGGAAGAAAACCTTCAGAAATAAGCGATTTAACTGTAACTTTATTTTCATCTAGCATAATTGGTAAATGAATATATTTAATTTCTTTTGTATATCCTAAAGAATTTCTTATATAAACTTGTTTAGCCATATTAGAGGAATATTCTTCAGACCTAATCACAGTTGAAATATCCATTAACATATCATCGACAGCACAAGCATAATCATATGTAGGCGTTTTATCATGTCTTAAAATAATCAAAGAATCTATTTCTGAAGAATTCGAATCAGTATTTTCATCTGGTTTTTTAATTCTAACAGTAAAAGGAGCATTAACTTCAAGAACAGCTTCATCAGATAAAGTTTCACAGAAACCATCATATTTAAATTCTTGATTCTTTTTTTTAGCTTCATTTGCTAGTTCTTCAAGTTTTGCATCTCCACAAAAACAAGAAAATGCTTTTTTTTGTGTTAATAATTGCATAGCCATTTTTTGATGATATTTTAGTGAATCACTTTGATGTACAACATGAGAGTAATCAATTGAAAACAAAGAAAGAAGTTCTAATATTTCTTTATCTTTACCTTCAATAATTTTTTCTTTATCAATATCTTCAATTCTAATTACTAAACTTTCATTTAATTGTTTTGATACTATGTAATTAAAAATAGCTACTCTTAAATTAGCTATATCCATATCTCCCGTAGGACTTGGCGCAAATCTCAACAAATTATTTCCTTACAATTGAAAATGTTAAATTATTAATCTCATTATGAGATTTAATATAATTATTTAGATCTTCAAGTTTTAAATTTTGAATTTTTTCTAGTTCTATTTTAGGTTGATTTTGATCTAAATTTCTATAAAAAGATGAAAAAGATCTATTTAAACGTTGACTTAAAGTTTCGCTTCTTAAAGGTTCACTTCCTGTTAAAAAGTTTTTTGCGGCATCTAACTCATTTTGAGTAACACCTTTTTTAACAAACTCTTTCACTATTTGTTTAACTAGTTTTTGAGCTTCTTTTGCAGATTCATTTTTAGTTTGTAAGTAACCATTAAAATAAGAGTAAGATTTATTTATAGAAATAGATCCGTACGCACTATAAGCAAGACCTCTTTTAACTCTTATCTCTTCCATTAATCTTGAACCAAATCCAGAACCACCAAGAATAAATGATGCTACTTTTGCAATATATACTTCTTCATCCTTAACATCGATGTCAAATGAACTTCCAAAATAAATATATGCTTGTTCAGTGTCTTTAATTAAAGTTTCTTCTTGTGCTTTTGAATTAATCGTAATTTTTTCTAATTCTCTTTTTTTACCACTTGGTAAAGATTTAATTAATGGTCTAACTAATTTTTCAAATTCTTTATATTCAAAATCACCACCAGCAACAACTATTAAATTTTCTAGATTTATTGTTTCTTTTAAAAACTTTTTGATATCTTCTAATTTAATATTTTCAATTGATTCAATAGTTCCATTATTTGAATTTTCTAATGCTGTATTTTTGAAAAGTTGAGCTTTTAAAAGATTCATTGCAGTGTAATCAAAATCATTTTCTTTTCTTTTTAATGCACCAATTTGTATAGTTTTTAATTTTTCTAAAGTATCTTCATTATAATTTGGAGATTTTAGTAATTGCATTAATAAATCAATAGATTCTTTTGATACATCTTTTATATTCGATAATTCAATAACAAAAGTTTCAAAACCATTTGATGTATGTAAAGATATTGCTTTTTCATCAAGTTTTTGTGCAAATTCACTAGAACCTAACTCTTTTGTTCCTTCATTCATTAATTTAGATGAAAGACTTACTAATCCACTTTTATCTTTATCTTGCATATAACCTGAGTTCTGAAATACCAATTGTAAATTTAAAATTGGTAAACTTTTTTGTTCTTCAAAGATAACTGGTATTTTAATATCATTTATCTTCATTTGTTTTACTGACGCACTCATCAAGCTCCCTTGTAAAATAACTAATGCTAATAAGTATTTTTTTAATTTCATAATTTTTTAGTACTTTTCTAATATCTCATAGGCTGTATTTCTTTTTGCTGGGTTTCCACCATTATCTTTAATAAGCCTAATCATTTCTTCTTGATTCATTCTATTTGATGCACCTGCTGCTTTAACAACATTTTCTTCCATCATAGTACTACCTAAATCATTTGCACCAAAATTTAATGCCAATTGACCAATATATGAACCTTGAGTAACCCATGAACTTTGAATATTTGGAATATTATCTAAGTAAAGTCTTGATACAGCTAATAATCTTAAATATCTATTTGAAGATTGAGGTTTAATATCAGGTATTTCTTTTAAAAGATTAGTATTAGCTCCTTGAAAAGACCACATGATAAATGCTCTAAATCCATGCATTTCATCTTGTAAGTTTCTTAATAATTCCCAATGTTCAATGATCTCTTCATCCGTTTCAACTGTTCCAAACATCATAGTTGCAGTTGTTTTCATGTTAATTGAATGTGCAAGTCTATGAACTTCAATCCAATCTTCACTATCCATTTTATTTGGAGCAATAATATCTCTAACTCTATCTGATAAAATTTCTGCTCCAGCTCCAGGAATTGAACTTAAACCTTTAGCTTGTAGTTTTTTTAAAACATCTAATACAGATATCTTTGAAACTTTTGCTATATATTTAATCTCGATAGCAGAAAATCCATGAATTGTAATTTGTGGATATTTAGTATGGATATGTTCAACTAATTCTTCATAATAATCGATTTTTAATTTAGGATGAACTCCACCTTGAAATAAAATTTGAGTTCCACCAATTTCAAGCAATTCATCAATTTTTCCATCAATCTCATCAAATTTTAAAACATAAGAATCATCATCTCTTCCATGTCTATAAAAAGCACAAAATTTACAATCAACCCAACATACATTTGTATAATTAATATTTCTATCTACAATAAATGAAGTGATATTTAAAGGATGTAATTGATTCTTTTTATCTGATGCCATTTTTCCTAAGTCTAATAAAGAAGCATTTTTAATTAAGTCTAATGCTTCTTCATTTGTTAGTCTTTTTTTTATATCAATATTGTTAAACATTAAAAACTTGTCCCTAAAGAAAATTCAAATGATGATGTATCATCACTTGCTTCATCATCAAGTGCTTGTGCAAAAATTAATTGTAAAGGACCCATTGGAGAAATCCATTCTAATAGTGCACCAGTACTTGATCTTTTAATTTGTGTAAAAGAATCTTGTCCTGTCATTCCATAATCATAAAAAATTGCCCATCTCATTTTTGCAGTTGGAACTAAAGGAAAACTCATTTCAAGAGAATTTGCCCATAATCTTTTATATGGTTCTTGAACTTCACCATTATCATTATTTGGACCAAATGCATAAGATTTGTATCCTCTTAAAGTTCTAACTCCACCTAAATATAAAGAATCACCTTGATTAATTTGTCCATTATCCATTAAAACTTTTACTTGTGTTCTAAATCTAAAAATCCAATCTAATTCAGTTAAATCTTCAATTGAATAAAAGTATTTTAAATATGAAGAAGATTTTACATATTTAGAATCCCCACCAATACCTGCATATTCTAAAGAAGTACCCATTTTATAACCTTCTCTTGGAACATAAAAATCATCAGTATTATCAAAACTTAGATAAGGAACAATTGAACTTGAAACATAATCTGTATCTTCATAATATTTTTTACCAGCTACCTTTGTAAAAGTTGATGCATAAGTATAATCTTCTTCTACAAAATCTAATTTATATCTTAGTCCTGCATATAAATTTCTAACTAACTGCTTTCCAGCAGAAACAGAGAAACCTTTAGAACTTTTGTCTAATTCATAAGCATCTCTTGTGATTTCTGTTTCACTATTATGAATTTCTACTTCACCATTATATTTACTATCATTAATAGCTGGATTTTTTAAACTAAGTGCAAAACTATTTTCTTTAGATGAAACATCAGCACTTAATCCAACTGCTAAACCAGAACCAAAAACATTTGCCTCTTTTATTGAACCATTAACCATAAGTTTGTCATAAGAACCATATCCACCACCTAAAGTAATAGCACCTGTTGAAGCTTCTACAACTTTAACAACTATATCTATTTTATTAGCAGAAATACGTTTTTCTTCAATTATTACGTCGTCAAAAAATCTTGATCTTTTTAATTTTGATTTTGTATCTTTAAAATCAGTTAGATTATATAAATCTCCTGGTGCTAAGTAAACATTTCTTCTTATTACTCTATCAAGAGTTCTTGTATTTCCAGAAATTGTAACATCATTAATATATACCTTTTCACCAGGTATTACATTAAATACAACATCAGCTTTAGAATTTTTTCTATCTTTTTTTATATCAAACTTAACTTCAGCAAATGCATAACCTTCATTTGCAACTTGTGTTTTAATATATTCTTTATCTTTTCTCAATCTTTTAATATTGAAAGTATTACCAACAATAAGATCTAATTCAGGATATAAATCATCCGCTTTAACAATATCAGAGTCTACAAAAATCTTAATATCATTTGTAATATACTTTGTTCCTTCTGTTATAAAGAAGTCCAATTTTGCTTGATTTGATGCAAAATCAACATCTAAAAAAGGTTCTTTTACTTGTGCGTCTAAATATCCTTTTTCAAGATACAATTCATTTATTCTTCTCGCATCATATTTTAACTGATCAATACTAACTTCACCGTCATTTTGACCAAACCACCATGAAGCGAATTCTTTTTCTTTATTTGCAGTTACTTCATCAAAATTACTTCTAGTTAAGTCATCTGCTCCATAATAATTAGCTTTTGTAATTATTATTTCATCACCTTTATTAACATTAAAAGTAACTTTTAAAGATTGCTCATTTAATTCTTCTATTTCTGTTTCAACTACTGAATTCATATAACCATCATTTTCAAGAAGGTCTAGTAATATCTTTTTAGCATTTTCAATTCTTTTTGGTGTATACATCACACCTTTTTTAACTCTTATAGCTGCTTTTAGTTTTTCTAAATCTTCAACTCTATTTTTGTAGCCTTTTATTTCTACATTAGCAATTGAAGGTTTTTCTTTAAAAGTTAATTTTAAGTTACCATCTTCATTAAACAATACAATGTCATCAAAGTAACCAAACTTATAAAATCGTTTAATAGCATTATTTAATTTATTTTGGTCAAACTCATCACCAATTTTCATATTTAATGTTTCATTAACAATTTTAGGAGATATTTTATTCAAATTTTTATATTCAATAGATTTTATAGTATCTGAGTATAATACTGATGCACAAGCTAAAGAAAATAGTACGACTTTATTTTTCACACTGATCCTTAATTTCATTATTAGTCAATAATATATCTAAATTCAGTTTATATAAATATTAAAAATCTCTAAATGTCCTATTTTATTTATTTTTATTATAAATACCATAAAACCGACTTTTCTATGCTTTAAATGATACAAAATTTATATATTTATATTAATCATTTTATAAAGCAAAAGTAATTAATTTTAAATAAATATTAAGATATAATCTCGTAATTAATAATAAAGGTTATGTTTTGAATATAGGAATAGTAGGACTAGGACTAATGGGTGGTTCTTTTGCAAAAGCAGTAAAGAAATATGCAATAGCAAATAAAGTATATGGGTATGCAAGAAGTGAAAAATCAAAACAACAAATCTTAGATTTAAATCTTGTTGATGAGCTTGTAGATATTAAAACCTTAAAAGAAAAATCTGATTTAATTGTATTAGCTATACCAGTTGAAAATATAATATCTTTTTTACCTAACTTATTAGATATAAATAAAAATCAAACAATTATGGACTTAGGTTCAACAAAAGAATTTATTGTAAAAAATATACCTGATACAATTAGAGATAATTTTGTAGCAGCACATCCTATGTGTGGAAGTGAAAAGTTTGGACCAACTGCATCAATGGATAATTTGTATGAAGGAAAAACTGTAGTTCTTTGTGATCTTGAAGAAAATAGTGACATTCATAAAAATAGAGCTATAAAAGTTTTTCAAGAAATTGGAATGAGATTAGTATTTATGAATTCTAAAGCACATGATGTTCATGCTTGTTATATGTCACATTTACCTCATGCAATATCTTATTCTCTAGCAAATACAGTTATGAATCATGAAGATCCCAAATCAATTATTGCATTAGCAGCAGGTGGATTTAAAGATATGAGTAGAATTGCAAAATCAAGTCCAGATATGTGGACAGATATCTTTAGACAAAATAAAGACAATTTATTAAAATCAATTGATTTATTTGATACGCATATGAAAAAAGTTAGACAAATGGTTGAAAACGAAGAATATGAAGATTTAGAAGAATGGATGAAAAAAGCAAATACTTTACATGAAATACTTTAATTAGTATTTCATGTCAAAGATTATAATGCTTTAAAAATTGATTTAAAATAATATTTTTTTGAAAAAAGTTTTTTAAAGAAGATTGACATAATTCAGAGTCTAATTGATGAGTAATAAAAAGTTCCATAATTTCATCAAGAAAATCAATTCAATAGTAATTAAATCTTTTTAATATAAGTAAGTTTTTTTCTTTTGCAAAAATTTTGTAAATTTGGGATATGTGGGATTTCTTCTAATTTTTCTATATTTTTATAATATTTAAAAAGTAAATTATTTATAATTAATTTATTGACTTTATAGCTTCTAAAACTTTTAAAGCTTGATGATGTTCTTTAACATCATGACATCTTACAATTGAAGCACCATTTTTAACGGCTTCTAAATGAATAGCCAAAGTTCCAGGTAGTCTATCTTTTATCTCACAAGGAGTAATTTTATCAATCATTGACTTTCTGCTTGCGCCAATTAGAACTTCACATCCAAAATGTTTAAAGTGTTCCATATTTTTAAGAAGTGTAAGATTATGTTCCAAAGTTTTTCCAAAACCAATACCAACATCTAAAACAATATCCTTTATTCCAAAAGATTGAGCTTTATGTATTTGCTTTTTAAAATACTCATCTAAATCTAACATAATATTTTTGTACTCAGGATTATTTTGCATATTTGTAGGATCATTTTGCATATGCATTATCACAACTTTAGCATTATATTTAGCTGCAACATTACAAACTTCATCATTTTCTAATCCAGTGATATCATTTACAATTTTAAACCCTTTATTTAAAACATAATCAATAACCAAAGGAGAATAAGAATCAATTGAAAAATCTACTTTCTCATAGAATTTAGAAAGATAAATTGTATCTATAATATCTTTTATTCGTAAAAGTTCTATTTTCTCATCAACAGTAATACTACCAGGTCGTGAAGACACGGCCCCAATATCAATAATATTAGCACCATCACTAATCATATTTTCTATTTTTATACTTGCTTCTTTTTGATTAAATCTACTGTTTTTAAAAAAAGAATCTTCATTTGCATTTAATACACCCATAATTTTAGTATCAAAAGTATTTTCTTTTACATAATCTTTTAAAATTCTAGCTAATTGTTTTAAACCAAAAGGTTGAGCTAATTCTTTTCTACTTAAAAGTTCAAAGTGCTTTGTTGTACCAATTAAAATAGCATCAACATATTCTTCCCTTGCAACTATAACACCTGTAGGAACTGCAAGTTCAGCTCCAATAGATAAAGCATCTTGCTTTAGAATATTAGCAGCTCCAACATGTAAATCTTTTATATATAGAGTATGAAGTTTTGATTTTTTTGATAAAATTGATATTCCACCACTATCACAATTAAGATTTTCATAAACCTTTTTTGTATCACTTATTGATATCTTATAAGTTTGCATAAAAACTCCTTAATTATGAGATAAAGATAATAATAAAGTAGTTAAGACATTTAATGGTCTTGAATTTAAATCTAATAATTTAATAGCTTTTGAAAATAATTCTAATTGTTCTTTAGACAAATTTAGTCTTTGATTTTGAATTTTCAATAAAATTAGTTCAACAATTTCTTTAGCATCATTTTTTGATATTTTTTGATTCTCTTTTAAAAAATTGTATATATCTTTTAAATCTAGTTTATTTAAATCTAAATGTAATTCATTTCTTAAAACAGAAGTTTTTAAATATTTATAAGGAATTCTTGAATAAATTGTTGGCAATATTGATGATTTTGAGTTTGTAATAATTATAAATACTACATTTCTAGGTGGTTCTTCCAATACTTTTAACAAAGAATTTTGAGCTTCTTTTCTGAAAGTACTTCCACATAAAAAGATATACTTTTTTTCATTAGTTGCAATATAAGCTTCTTTTATTGCAGTAGTTGCTTGAATTAATAAAAACTCATCTTTTTCTTCATTCTTAATTATTCTAATAGAATGAGAAGAATAATTTGTAATTAATTGATTTAACGATACTTCAACATCATTAACAATTAAAATACAAGAGTTATCAATTCTTTTATCTAACATCTTAGTTTTCTACGTTAATTTGTGCAAATAGGGCAGCACTTACAGTTTTAGAATATAATCTAAACATTTGAAGAAGTTTCATATCTAAAGCTTCATCATTTGATCTTAAATTAAAAGCATCTTGTTTTTCTTCGTCAAGAAGCCATAAGAATGAGTATTTTGAAACTTTTGGAATAACTGCTCTAACATCTTGGCTTTTACCAATATACCAAAAACAATATCCATTTGGAAAAGAAATACTTAACATATCTTTTATATATGCGATATCATCATCAGATTTAATATTATCAATATATTTGTAAAATGATTTAAAATCATAAAATGGTAAAAAAGGTCTGCTTAATTTTGGTGAATTAATATTTGTTAAAATATATTCTAAAAACCATTCTCTTTCTTTATCAGTTATTACAATAATTGAGCAACCTTTATCCAATAAGTTTACTATATTTTTAGATACTAAGGGTGTCCATTCATATTTTTTTTCTTCCAACCAAGGAGAAATAAGTCTATCTTCCCTGATTGTATCTACAGTCCAGTTTAAAAATTCTTGCACTACTATTTATCCAAAGAATAAGCTTCGTGTAATGATCTAACTGCTAATTCTGCATATTTTTCATCAATAATCATTGATACTTTAATCTCTGAAGTTGAGATAATTCTAATATTAATATTCTCATTTGCTAAAGAAGAGAAAGCTTTTGAAGCAACGCCTGTATGTGATTTCATTCCTACACCAACAATTGATACTTTACAAATTGCTTCATTATAATCAATTCTTTTAGCATCAGCTTCAAATCTTGACATTACTTCTTTACAAGCTTCCCAATCATTTGTAGGAATAGTAAAGTCTAAATCAGTTGCTTCATCAACACCAACAGTTTGTACTATCATATCAACATTAATATCAGCATCAGCTAATGAAGTAAAGATTGATGCAGCAATTCCTGGTTTATCAGTAACTCCATACATTCCAACTCTAACTTGATTTTTGTCTAATGCAATTCCACTTACAATTGGTTTTTCCATGATATTTTCTTCCTTTGTGATTAACGTACCTTCAACTTCTGGCGTAAAGCTACTTCTTGATACTAAATTTACATTTAATTTTTTTGCCATTTCTACTGATCTATTTTGTAAAACTTTTGCTCCTAAAGAAGCTAATTCTAACATTTCATCATAAGAAATTTTTTCTAATTTTTTTGCTTTTGGTTCAATTCTTGGATCTGTTGTATAAATACCATCAACATCTGTGTATATTTCACAAATATCAGCATTAATAGCACCTGCTATTGCAACAGCAGTTAAATCACTACCTCCACGTCCAAGTGTAGAAACTCTATTTGTATCAATAGTTACACCTTGAAAACCAGCAACAATAATTGTTTTACCTTCAGATATTGCTTTTTTCATATTACTTGTATTAATTTCTTCAATTCTAGCTTTTGTATGAGCATTATCCGTAATAATACCAGCTTCTCGCCCACTCATTGAAGTAGCTTTGTAACCTTGTTCATTTAAAGCAATAGAAAGTAAAGCAGAAGTTACTCTCTCTCCTGAACTTAATAACATATCCATTTCTGAAGCATTCGCATACTTTGAAAAATTCTCAGCATATGCAATTAATTTATTTGTTTCACCACTCATTGCTGAAACGACAGCAATAACATCATGGCCTTCATCTTTAATTTTTTTAATGATATTAGCGACGTTTTGGATTCTATCAAGATCTCCAACACTAGTCCCGCCAAATTTAAGTACTTTTAACATCTAATCTCAATCCTTTTTAAATATAACCTTCATTTTTAAAATACTTTAAAACTTGTTTGTAAACTGTTCTTTTAAAGAATGTAATATAATCATATATATTTTTTGTTGGTACAAATTTGTATTCACTAAACTCAGGAATTTCTGTAGCAATATTAATTTTCGCACCTTTTTTTAATTTAACTAAATAATATTTTTGAATTTGTCCATCATATGGATGCATCTTTTTAGCAATCGCTGGTGGAAAATCGTATGAAACCCATTGAGGGTACTCTGCAATTATTTCTATATCTCTTGTCCCAATTTCTTCTTCTAACTCTCTAAAAA
>PJEL010004572.1_pt1 | contig 11361 bp, 7 predicted proteins | sample 1853271 | NCBI WGS metagenome assembly PJEL01 (sample SAMN08108733, study PRJNA415343) | Invertebrate metagenome, whole genome shotgun sequencing project. | host: Globobulimina | place: Sweden: Gullmar Fjord | collected 2015-08 | reverse complement strand
ACATGGTCCTCTGTCCCGCCGATGACGTGTAGTGGGCAGGTCTCCGCGCGGATGATCCCGCTCATGTAGGGGCAGAGGCGATCGGCGATCTCCGGCGTGATCCATCGCTCGCGGCGTTTGGTGGAGAAGACGATGTGGAGCAGGAGTTGGGAATAGGTGCCGGACATGATTGGGATTCCGCGATTCCGCGGGGTTCAAATCCAAGGGTATGTCAATCCCGGGGGCTCCTTCGCCCCTCCGGGGCGAGGAAGAGGATACAGGAAACTCGCATCCACGGGTTGCGCTTCGGCCGCCCTGGGAGGGCGACCGTGTCGCTCCACCCGTGGCTACATTCCGGCGCCCCTTCGGGGCGGGGATACGCGAGATATTTGGAAGGGAGCCGAAAAGGGCTTGATTTCCGGGGACCGCAAAAACAAAGAGCCCCGGATGCGATCCGGGGCTCTGTTTAATCTTAAGTTCGCGCTTTCGCGGCGATCGCGATCTGCAATACCCGCTTACGCGGGGACCCAGCAGAGGTCGAGGATCGTGTTGGTGGGATCCTTGGTGTTGAACTGGGCCTTGATGGGCATGCCGAACTCGGGGGTCCCTTCCCAGAGATAGCTCATGAGCTTGGTGCAGACGCCGGGGATGTCCACGCTGATGAGGTGTACCGGGGCCTCGGCGCGGAAGAGCTCGCCGGGGTAGGTGATCTCACTGTAGGTGTAGATGGTTCCTTCGGGTTTGACTTCGACCCATTCGGCTCGGTGCCAGCAATCCACACAGTCGGGGCGTGGCGGGATGAAGATCTCTTTCGCCGAGCAATCGGGGTTCGTGCACTTTGTGCCCAGCAGCTTGCCCTGTTTGAGTCCCTGGAAGAACTTGCTCCACCCGCCGTAGGAGTGCATGTGGTACCAGGTCTTCAAGTTCTTGATGACCATGGGTTCTTCGCTGAGCAGTTCCGCTTTTGTTCCATCGAGTTTAACTGCCATGGTTCACGCCCTTTCCATGATGGTGCAAGTGACATGACTGCCGGTACCGGCGTGCGAGATCGCGCAGGCACGCTTGACGTCGGGAACCTGCAGGCTCTTCCAGTCGGCAGGTTTCGTCTTGCCGTACCTGGCCCAGCGTTCCTCGGGTTCGTGGAACTTGTCGTACTTGCCCTGGATCTGCCAGAAGTTTTCGACAAGCTGGAAGATGCCGGTGGCGCCGACGGCGTGCATGGAGCCGATCAAACCGCCGGACGGGTTCGTGGGCAGACGGCCGTCCATATAGCAGTCGCCGGACTCGACGAACTCCTTGCCGCGACCGTAGGGTCGCAGACCGATGTCCTCGTAGGTCTGGATATCGCTGATGGTGAACGCATCGTGGGTTTCCAGCAGGTCGAAATCCTCGACGGGATCCTTGATGCCGGCCTGGTGGTATGCGAGGTAGGCGGCCATTCTCGCGGCGAGGAAGGAACTGAAGCCGGGCCAATCCTTGCGGTTGCCGGTCTTGAAGTTCTTGTAGGTGGCTTCCGTCTCGTTGGGTAGAAGCAGCACTTCCATATCGCGTCGGTCGGCGGTGCGGAGAGTGTGTGTTCCGCCGCAGCAGGCGGTGATCTGAACGGGGTTGTCGCTCAGTTCGAAGGCGGTCTTCTCATCGCAGAGGATGAGGACCGCGGCTCCGACACTCATGACGCAACACTCGAGGAAGGTCAGCGGGCTGGAGACGATGTCGTTGTTTAGGACATCTTCGACCGTGTACTTGCCCGGGTTCTGGGAGTACGGCGTGAAGCGTGCGTATTCGTGGTTCTTGACCGCGATCTTGGCCAGCGTCTCGTGGGAGACTTCGTTTTCGTAGGTGTATCGCTGGGCCATGAGGGCGTAGTAGGCCGCATACATCCAGCCGAGCTCGGATTCGAAGTCCTTGCACGCGGCGGAGGCGATGTAGGAGTTACCGACTTTCGTCGATACTTCATCCATGCGTTCCCAGCCGACGACGGGCACGCAGTCGGCATATCCGGAGGCCACGGCCTGGCATGCGGCGAGTACGGATGATCCGCCGGTGGCTCCGCCGGTCTTGACCTCTATGTTGCCGAGAGGGTCGAAGCCGAGGTAGTCGTGGACTTTGGCCGCGGCGAGGAGCTGATCGCCGAAGTGATCTGCGAACTGGGAATAGACGCACCAGTTGACCCGTCGGCGGAAGTATTCGGGATCGACCTTGAGGTCGTTTTCCTCGACCGCCATGCGCAGAGCTTCCATGGTGAGCTCGCACGAGTTCTTTTCTGGGTACTTTTTGCGGAAGTCCGTCAGCCCGCCCGCGACGGCGAAAACGGGTTTTTCGAACTTGGGAATCCTCAGATTCCCGGTTCCGAATTTGATCATTTGCACTTCTCCATGCTGACACACTGATTCATCAATAACGGACGAGGCCGCCGAACACAGACAAACGCAGACGGCAGGGCTCGCAATCCATATTCTCGATCGCCGCCACCTCTGCGGGCGTGATGACCGAGGACCGACCAGAATAACAGGAATCCGCCCGGACCGGAGAATCTCGCCGTTCGGGCGGCTCTTTGATCCCGCTTCGTGAGATCCTTCAGTGTGAGCTGACGGGTCGCGACAGTCTCGTAACGCATTGTAAATACTTGAGTTACGGTCGTTTTGGCTCGATGTAGACAGCTTCCATGGTTGCGGGCCGATGGTGGGGATGAGATCAGCAACGGCCTCGGTCTTTCCTCCTCCGCTGAAAAGATGCCTTCGCAATCCACTATAGCTTGTGGTGCCGGCTGCCTGATTGTCTTTCTCCGTAGTGTCTTTGATCCGTCCCACCGACGAATCAAGGGCTACAGTTATGCGAGGCATTGTCTCCATATGGCGGGCGACAATCCGAATTAGCCGTTGCACGAGTCCGCCCTCGTGTTATCGTTAACTGAAGCGGGCGGTCCGCGGCAGCAGAGGCGCCGAAGTGGTCGGCACAGCCAGATATTTCAACCCCGGCAGCCAGAGGGAACAGTTCATGGCCGATGATCTCACGATTCAACGTCTGCTTCTGAAGATGAAGGAAGTCGAAGCCTCGGATCTGCATCTGAAGCCCGATTCGCCTCCGGTTTTGCGCATCAGCCAGGCGTTGCACCGCATCGAGTTGCCCACGCTCAGTGCCGCGGACACCAAGAGGCTGGTCATGCCCATCGTGCCGGAAGATCTGCTCGGTGCGCTGAAGGAACATGGCGGGATTGACTTCTCGCATCGCGAAGGGGAGACGGAGCGGTTCCGCTGCAGCGTATACCACGCCGGCGGTGCGCTGCATGCCGCTTTCCGGCGTGTGAATCCTTATATCCCTGACTTCGAAGAGCTCAACCTTCCGCCGATCTATGAACAGATGACTCGAACGGCACACGAGGGTCTGGTGATCGTCTGCGGCGTAACCGGTTGCGGTAAATCCTCGACCCTTGCGGCGATGATCGACCACATAAATAAGACGAGACAGTGCAACATCATCACCGTCGAGGACCCGGTCGAGTTCCTGTTCCACCCGGAACAATCCGTGGTCAGCCAGCGCGAGATCGGCATCGATGTCCCGGACTTCCCCACTGCTCTCCGCGGCGCGGTCCGACAGGATCCGGATGTGCTCATGATTGGTGAGATGCGCGACCGCGTCACGATGCTCGCGGGTATCCAGGCCGCGGAGACCGGTCACCTGGTTTTTGCCACTTTGCACACCGCCGACACGCAGCAGGCGTTTTCCCGCATTCTGGAGTTCTTCGACACGAAGGATCACCCGTTCATCCGCTCCGGTCTCGCGGCGGGTCTGAGAGCCGTTCTTGCTCAGCGGTTGATACCCTGCGCGAAGGAAGAGATCGGTCGTATTCCCGCCACCGAGGTGCTGATCAACAACTCAACGATGACGGAGAAGATCCGCGAAGGCATGGATGAGGACATCCCTGCGGTGCTCCAGGGCAGCGAACACGAGGGTATGCACACCTTCACCTCCAGCCTCGTCAAGCTTGTCGAGGAAGAGTACGTCGACCTCAAAGTAGCGGAGCGATACGCGCCGAACGCGGAATCTCTCCGCAGCCGCATCCGCGGTGTGCAGGTCAAGGCGGACTCGCTGATTCGCCGTGTGGGCGGTGTGGGGACATAAGCCACTTCGCGCGGACAGAGATCTCATATCTGAGTTGTCGTTCCCAATGACGGTGTGGATTTGGCCGCGCCCCGATCAATGGGAGGGAATCGTTTGCGCGTCAAACCGTTCGCGCGATTAGGTTTTCAAGGCGGCTTGACGCGCCCGGGCTTGAGGACGAGCCGTTTGCTCGGCGGTGAGGAGATTAAGGAGGACAGAGACGGAGGGGGCAGGCCGGTTCTTGACAGCGGGGTCGTTGCGAGGTTTGTCCGGTGTATCGCAGGCAAAGCACGGTCTTTGCCTGCCTCTGTTTGTCGCCGTTTGAGGCGGGCGTATGGATCGGGGCTTGCTACGGCGATGCGACCCGGCGCTCAGAAGGTACGGAGAACTTATTGCGTGTTATGTTGCGCATCCCCGGCGCGATTCGCCGAAACTCATACATCGCGATGGCGGCGCTGATACCAACATTCAGACAAGCTGCATCTCCGAATTGGGGAATGACGACGGCGTCATCGCATTGATCGAGAAAGGCTTCGGACAGACCGCGTCCCTCGTGCCCGACGATCAATGCGGGTCTTTCGGGGAATGTGAATTCCGCGAGGAGTCGTGCCGTCGGGGAGATCTCAACGGCGATCGGCGAGTATTTTCGGTCGCCGCACCATGTGAAGAGTTCATCATCGTTCTGCAGGTATGTGATTTCGCAGAGCCGCTCAAGGCGGCGTGAAAACGCCTGTGTGTTCTTCTTGAATCGCCAGGGTTTGTCGAGGCCGACGAAGACGACTTCCGCGCCTCCGAACGCTACGTGGCTGCGCACGATCGTCCCGACATTGACGGGGCTGGTGAGGTTGTGAAGGACGGTTGCGAACATTGGTCGCCACTTGTGGGAAGTAAGGAGTCAGGCTACTTCTTGACGTAGCTGGCGATCAACAGCGACCTCACGGTTGGGAAACGGTGCGGTCTTGTTCGCGGATGGAGATCCGCGCTGTCGTGTTGCGGTCGCATCACCCGAGGGTGCGGAAGAGAACATCCCAGTCTTCCTGGTCGGCCCAGATGAAGCATCCGAACTCGCCGTGCACGGCGACGGCCTGTATCGCGTGAATGCTCACGCCCGCGGTGGCGATTTCTTCGAGGGTTTCCACCAGCGCTCCGCCGCCATCGGGGCCGTTGAGGTAGATCGTCATGCCCTCGGTGATGTCCAGGCCCTCCTGCTCAGCGAAAGCGCGAAACTTTTTCGAGCTCTCCGGCACGCAATGGAAGTTGGATTTGCCTTTGACGCTGTGATCGCCCCACAACCCCAGCAGAGCAACGCCCGCTTCCTGCATCTTCGCCGAGAGCGAGGCAAGCTCGCCTGGTTTTTCGGCAAGCGCCACGGAGAAATCGTCCTTGGTAGCCCACTTCAGCGCCATTGGTAGCTCCTGTCATTTCCCGTCAATCCAGTTTACCACGCAGCGCCATCGATGGGGAGAGTTTCCCCCCGGAATCACCGGATATGTCGACCGAACAGGATGCGTCCACCCCGGCACCCCTGGCGTTCCGCTCTCCCCGAGAATGCAGATGCCTGCGCCTGTTCTACAATGGTCCCATCGGCCGGCAATCACAACACACCCCTCGGCGGTTGAAGTATCGGAGGATCTGGAAATGACGTGGAGCATCGTTGGATCGGCGAAATTGGCGCTTCTGACCTCACTGATCGCGGTCGGCGCGGCCATGGCGGCCCCCGGCCCCGCGGAGGATCCGCCTTCGCAGCACACCATGCGTCAGGCCCTGGTCCTCCCCCGGCCGACCACGCCCGGCGACCATCCCCGGCGATCACCCGTGCACGTCGATCTGATCGAGGCGCAACTGGTTGGAGGGACCTGGACCGAGCCAGTCGATGGCGGGCAATTGCCGATTCCGGGGGCCGAGCCGCTCTTGTGGACGCTGAAGGAAACCGCCGACAACGGCGTGCTCCGTGACCGTGCGCTTCGAGGCGGCTACGCCTACTGGTCCGTGGACTCCGATGAGGATCGCATCATGATTCTCGATGCAGCGGGTCACGGCATGGGCTACGTCAACGGCGTGCCGCGCGCGGGCGATGTCTACTCCAACGGCCGAATGCGCCTACCTGTAGAGCTTAACAAAGGTCGAAACGATTTTCTTTTCCGTTGCGCCCGAGGCAGCCTGCGTGCGAAGCTCATCGAGCCGAAAGGGCCGGCCTTCTTTGATCTGCACGACCTTACACTCCCCGACATCATCGAGGGTGAGAACTGGGCCGTTCACGGCGGCGTGGTGATTGTCAACGCCACCGCCGAACCGCTGACTGATCTATTCATTCATTCCGGGGGCTCTGGCCTCCCCGCGCGTAAAACTCCGGTCCCTGTCATTGGTCCGATGACCGTGCGCAAGGTTCCGTTCTTTCTGGGCGGGGCCGTCGAGCCGGGCGCTCGCATCTGTGAAATCGAGCTTGAACTGTTTCGCAACGAAGCGGGCGTGAAGCGCATCATCGATTCCCGGCAGATCAAGGTGCGCATCCGCCGCGATGATGAAAAGCACAAGCGCACGTTCATCAGCGAGATCGATGGAAGCGTGCAGTACTACGCGGTAACCCCCATGCGCGAGGATGGCAAGTCAAACGCCGGCGTGAATTTGTCTGATGCGGACCAACCCGCGCTCTTCCTTACTCTGCACGGCGCAAGCGTCGAGGGGGAAGGTCAGGCCCGAGTCTATTCGCACAAGGACTGGGGTCACGTTGTCGCCCCCACGAACCGCCGACCTTACGGTTTCGACTGGGAGGACTGGGGTCGCCTTGATGCGCTCGAAGTCCTCGAAATCAATAAGAAACGTCTGAATATAGATCCGAATCGCGTTTATCTAACGGGTCATTCAATGGGCGGGCACGGCACCTGGCAGGTGGGGGTTACGCATCCCGACAAGTTCGCCGCCATCGCGCCAAGCGCCGGCTGGGTGAGTTTCTGGTCCTATACCGGGGCGCAGAAGTACGAAGACACCGAGGGCATCGAGGAACTGCTTAACCGCGCAACCAACGCGGGCGACACCGCCGCGCTCGCCCGCAACTTCCTGCATTACGGCATCTACATCCTCCACGGCGAGAAGGATGACAATGTACCGGCGGAGCAGGCGCACATGATGACCTCACTGCTCGAGGGGTTCCATCCTGATTACACGTATCACGAGCAGCCCGGCGCGGGCCACTGGTGGGGAGGCCAATGCTGCGACTGGCCGCCTCTATTCGACTTTTTCGCACAGAGGACCCGGCCGCGCGACAGCGAAGTCGACGAGATCGAGTTCTGGACGGCGAACCCAGGCATCTCCGCCTGGTCCCGATGGGTCGGGATCGAGCAGCAAATCGAGCATCTTCAGTTCAGCTCCGTTAGAGCCACCCGCGATGCGCAGGCCCGCAGATTCGAAATTGAAACCAACAACATCGCCCGTCTGGCGCTGAAGATCGATGATCTGCTCGGTCCGGGCGAGATCACGGTTGAGATCGATGGCGAGCGGATCACCGACATCCCCTGGCCCGAAAATGGCATGCAGATCTGGCTCATGCGCGATGGCCGTGGCACGAAATGGACCGTTGATGGGGAGCCGTTGTCTGGTGATGAAAAGGGTCCGCATCGCTACGGCCCCTTCAAGGACGCATTCCGAAATCGGATGATCTTCGTTTACGGCACGCGGGGCACGGATGAAGAGAACGATTGGAACTACGCCAAGGCCAGGTACGATGCGGAATCGTTCTGGTATCGAGGCAACGGCTCGATCGATGTGATCGCGGACACGGAGTTCGATCCCGCCGCTGAGCCCGACCGTGGTGTGATTATCTACGGCAATGCGGACACCAACGCGGCATGGGAACCCCTGCTGGGCGAAGCGCCCGTTCAGGTCAGGCGCGGCATCATCCGAATCGGATCGCGCGAGCTCGCCGGCGATGATCTCGGTTGCCTGTTTCTCCGGCCGCGACCGGGTAGCGACACCGCCTCCGTCGGGGCGGTCTCCGGCAGCGGCCTGCCCGGACTGCGGGTAACCGAGCGTCTGCCCTACTTCCTCGCGGGTGTCGGCTACCCTGATTTCCTGGTCATCAGCCCCGAAGTGCTCACGGAAGGCGCTGCGGGCGTTCGCGCGGCCGGCTATTTCGGCCTTGACTGGTCGGTCGATGAGGGCCAATCCGCCATCCGTCCGTGAGTCGAACCTGCTCCCGCCGGGCTCCTTAATTAGGGACAGGCACCAATTTAAAAATTAGTGCCTGTCCCTAATTAAATTTTGTCCCTCATCTGTACCTGCGTTCGCGCGGCGGGCTGTTTCGGTCTTGACTGGTCGGTCGAAGAAGGGCGTTTCGGTCCCTGAAGCGAAGCGGCGCCGATGCGTTCTCTTGATTGGTTCAATTCCACTTCGGGGCTGCCGCCAAAGGCTGTCCACAGTCGGCGATCTGGGTAAACCGGGAGAAGTAGGCGTCACTTCGCCGTTTTCCCCGCATCGCATCGTCCGGTTGTGGTGTAGTATATGTGAGGAACCCGTCCGGAATCCAAGGCGTTAAGCCGGTTCCACCCGGCGGGGCTGTGGTGCGTATGGGCTCGGTGCGCATACTGGGAGTTGAGCGTTAACAGACGGCAGAAAAACAACAGGATCAGGCGGATGAAGCATCTCACGATCTGGGGTAACGGATTCAGTGCATCTGGTATGGCGTTGCCGTTGGTCATCGCAGCAGCGTGGTTCGCAGCGCCGGCTGCTCACGCGCAGCTTTCTACCGAGGACATCGAACAACTGCGCAAGCAGGGCGAGCGCGAGGGCTGGACCTTCACGGTCGGCGAGAACGGCGCCACCAGCCGGTCCCTCAAGGAACTCACCGGCTTGATCGTGCCCCCCGATTGGCGGGAGCGAGGCGAGTGGGATCCGTGCGAACCTAAGCGCGATCTGCCCGTCGCCTACGATTGGCGCGATTACGGCGGCTGCCCGCCGATCCGCAATCAATCTTCCTGCGGAAGCTGCTGGGCCTTCGGCGCCGTCGGCGCAACCGAATGCTCGATTCTCATCAAGACCGGCGAGACGGTCGACCTCTCCGAACAATGGTTGGTAAGTTGCACCGATGCCGGAAGCTGCGCCGGCGGTTGGCACACCGATGCCTTCCAGTACATGATGAGAACGGAGTGGCCCGACTATTGCGGCGACCACGGCGCGGTACCCGAATCGGACTTTCCCTATCAGGCATGGGATGTTCCCTGCGGTTGCCCGTACACTCATCCATACTGGATCAACAAATGGGCCTACGTCGGCGGAACCTGGGGCACGCCCTCCGTCGATCAGATCAAACAGGCCATTCTCGACCACGGTCCCGTCGCCACCTGCGTCTACGTCAACTCGGCCTTCCACGGCTACTCCGGCGGCGTGTTCAACGGGTGTCAGAACAAAGCCATCAATCACGTTGTTGTCCTCGTGGGCTGGGATGACACCCAGGGCGATGAAGGTGTATGGATTATGCGCAACTCCTGGGGACCCAACTGGGGTGAGGACGGCTACATGCGCATCAAGTACAACTGCTCCAAGATCGGCTTCGTCACCTGTTACGTTGCCTGCTGTACCGAACCCGTGATCGATTCGGTGACCGCTTCGCCCGATCCGATTACTCGAGGACAACTGCTCACCCTTTCCGCCGAGGGCGTGACCGATCCCACCGGCGATGATGATGTCTCCTACGTCGCCTTCTATGACGATTCGAACGACAATTGCGAGGTGGATACAGACGACATCTATCTGGGCAAGGACAAGGATGCCGAAGACGGCTGGCGAATACAGATTGAGACCGATGATCTGGCGCCCGGTGATTTCAACATCCTGGCTCGCGCCAAGGATCTCGAGGGGATGTGGAGCCTTTCTGTCTGCACCGGCGTGCAGGTGCTGGACTACTCCGGTCTCCTCGGCGTTGAAGCGGTCTATTTTGCTTCCGATCAGGCCGTCGACAATGCGCTTGACACGGTCGATCTCTTCGCCCGCTTCGATGATCCCACGGCGAAAGTGATGTCCGTCGATGCCGACATCGACCTGGGTATACCGCTCTATCAGCACGACCTCGGATCCGACACCGCCCCGGCTGCGGGCGATCTTGTCTTTGATCCCCTCCTCATCTCCGACAGTTTCGTGACCCTCGGGGTGGTCGCAGATGACGGTACTGATGGGACTTTTGTCCTTGGTGATTTCGATTCCGAAGCTTTCAATACTGCCGGCATTGTCTCCGGTTCCTGGACCTGCGATGCCGCTTCCCAGGCTGTCGCGGGCAACAATCCTTACCGAGCGGTCCGACTCGCGCGGTTGACATTGCCCGCCTCGGCGGAATCAGTGCACGGCGCCGGGACCATCGACTGGACTCGACAGGATTCCGCGGGCGGACTCACCACGATCGAGTTCACGGCCCAGACCGAAACCGATTGCAACTTCAACGGCATCCCGGATGCCGCGGAGATGATCGACTGCAACAGCAACGGCCTGCTCGATGAGTGTGAAATCGCTTATGGTTACGCGGTGGACATCAACGGTAACGAAATTCCCGATGTCTGCGAATGTCTCGCAGATCTCTCCGGTGACGGCACCGTCGATGTCACCGATCTTCTCGCCCTTCTCGGGGCGTGGGGTCTGACCGGCGTGCCGGAAGACCTGACCGGCGACGGCGTGGTCGATGTCAACGATCTGCTAGCACTCCTCGGCGTCTGGGGACCGTGCGCGTAATCGAGGGCCCAAAGTTATCGCGGCTTCAGTAATCAGGCGAATACCGGCTGCAGGATTGCATATAGTGAAATCAGCAGCAGGATCACGTAACTCATCTGGCGCAAGAGGGGCTTGGGAATGCGGTGCCCGAGCCAGAGGCCGGGGAGTATCCCCAGCAGTGTGACCGGGGCGAGGATCGCCCCGTGGCCGTACGCCGCCATTGCTTCGTCGCCGAACTGTTGAGTGAGGAAGTAGAACTGGAACGGCGTCATCCCCGTGAACAGGGCCCACAGTGTGCCTCGACTGCGCTGGTTGGTCCATCGATGGGCCATGACCCACATGACCACGGGCGGGCCGCCCATCCCGGACAGGCCGGACATGTAACCGCAAAGCACGGTCGCGCCGGCGCCCCAGCCCCAATGGAGTTTCTTGCGAGGTTTCACCCGCCAGAGCCAGTAGCAGAGCAGGGAGACGAGGACAATCACGCCGAAGATCTGGCGGATCGTGGTGACACTGCATCGACTGTCGATAAGGTGCAGCGTCCACACTCCGAGGGGCAGTGTCGCCCCCGCGATCAGGATCATCAGG
>PJEL010004571.1_pt1 | contig 11362 bp, 5 predicted proteins | sample 1853271 | NCBI WGS metagenome assembly PJEL01 (sample SAMN08108733, study PRJNA415343) | Invertebrate metagenome, whole genome shotgun sequencing project. | host: Globobulimina | place: Sweden: Gullmar Fjord | collected 2015-08 | reverse complement strand
CTTCAACCTAACATCGTTGAAAATTGTTAAAGTAGAATGACTACATAGCACTCTCTTCGCCTTGTTATCTTAAAATTAGCCTATAGCAGAGACTAAAATGAAAGATCAACAGCCCCTAGTTAAAAAATTTTCCATATTGATGATTAATTTAGTTTTTATGAACAAACCCGATTTGTTCATTGGACTTTATTAGGTGCTAGGTCTAGGCTTTTTAGTTAAAGGATAGACCACACTAATATTAAATGGATCAGTTTATGACATCAAAGTTGGAAGCTTTTAAACATATGGGTGGGCGCGAAAGCTTAGTTAAAGTCACTAAAATTTTCTACGACAAAATATACCAACACCCTTGGTTAAAACTCTATTTTGAGCATATCCCGCAAGATTTCATTGAAGAACAACAAATTGATTTTATGCAAATGGTCTTAGGTGGTGACAACCTCTATGTAGGAAAAACACCTCCTAAAGCACACAAACATATGTTTATTCCAGAAGAGCTCTTTGCGCTAAGGCAGCGACTATTACAGCAAAGTTTTGATGAAGCGGGTACAAACGCTATGATGGTTGAAAAGTGGTTAGCAATGGATGCGTCATTTAAAAAGCTACTTATTAACCAATCACCAAGTGAGTGTGAACAACGCTTTCGTAGCGAACCTATCTTGAATTTCGAAAATCCTCAGCAGTGAATTATTAATTATTCACTTATAAAATCATTTTTAATTATACGAAGCTGAAAAATGGCCATGAATGTAATAAAAGTGAAGGATGTCACACAACTGTCACATAAGTTAAATATAATTGTCATATTGAATTCCTATAGTAAGCACAATCAAATTGTGTAACGAACTCTTACTGGAGATAAATATGCGTTTTAAACGTGCCCTAGGCGTAATTGGTTTAACTAGTTTACTAAGCTTTGCAACACACGCGGTTGACAGTGATCTACCTGAATATAAAAAAGTTAGTGGTGTATCTGGAAACCTATCTTCAGTAGGTTCAGACACATTAGCAAATATGATGACATTTTGGGCTGAAGACTTTAAACGTACATACCCAAATGTAAATGTGCAAATTCAAGCAGCAGGCTCTTCTACTGCGCCACCTGCACTTACTGAAGCAACTTCAAATATTGGTCCTATGAGCCGTAAAATGAAGTCTCGTGAGATTGAAGCATTTGAAAAGCGTTATGGTTATAAGCCAACAGCTGTTCGTGTTGCAATTGATGCTTTAGCGGTATTTGTACATAAAGATAACCCAATTGAAGGTTTACGCATTAAAGATGTAGACGCTATTTTCTCTAGCAACCGTAAATGTGGTGCAGCTAAAGACGTTGACCGTTGGGGTGACTTAGGTTTAACAGGTGAGTGGACAGGTAAAGATGTGCAGCTTTATGGTCGTAACTCAGTATCTGGTACTTATGGTTACTTTAAAAAGAAAGCACTTTGTAAAGGTGACTTCAAAAATACAGTAAATGAGCAACCCGGTTCTGCATCAGTTGTTCAATCTGTTTCAGCTTCATTAAACGGTATTGGATACTCAGGTATTGGTTACAAAACGTCTGGTGTACGTGCATTACCTTTATCTAAAAAAGGTGGTCCATTTATCGAAGCAGATATGGAACATGCGATTAATGGTACTTACCCACTATCTCGCTACTTATATGTTTATGTAAACAAGCACCCAAACAAAGCCTTGTCACCAATGGAAGCAGAATTTTTGAAATCAATCTTATCTAAGCAAGGTCAAAAAATTGTTGAGAAAGATGGTTATATTCCATTGCCAAGTAAAGTGGTTGCTAAAGAGTTTAAGAAGTTAGGTTTATCACTCTAATTTAAATGAATGCTCGCAATAAAAAACGCCTGACCAATGTCAGGCGTTTTCATTTTTAAACAACAAAGATATGAAAATATAAAAAGCTATTAGCGGGTGAAAAAATCAAATACATTGCCCAAAGTAGAGCTACTTCCTTTATAGAACTCGGTAAAGCCACAACGTTCGCACGTCACTGCACTGTATTTATTGGCTTGTACATCAAATATTTTTGACCAAAAACCTCCTGCAACTCTAATTTCTCCCGTTTCAAATTCATCATGATTACACTTAGTACATTGCCAGTTATTATGACGCATGAAAGCTCCTTCTAATTAGTCTATAAAACTTTTAAATTATTATTGTCTTAATCTAGCTTAGTTAATTGCTTTTTTAAATCCCTAACAAGCAAAACAAAAGAAAAAGCTAGGGTTTCTAGTTAGTTTTTGAGTTTTATAAGACTTGAGTTTTTTGGTGTTTTAGTGCTCTTGTTCAGTATTAATATGAAGATACGTGAAGTATTAGTTGAGACTTTTCTAAAAACTGCTGTTCGTTAAATAGTGCAACATCTACCAAAGGGCGTTCGATTAGCCATTGCTTAGGGCAAGTTAGAGTTAGTTCTTTTTGCTTAAATGAAAGAGCAATAGGTGGTAATTCATTAAGTTGACGTTGTTGGTTCAATAAAACAGATAGCCTAAGAATGGCAATAATGATCAGCATTTTATCTGGCGATAATAAATACCAATCTAAGTCTTGAGGAGCGGAGATACGTTTTTTTTGATTGCCTACTAACCAGGAGAGTGCTTGTTGTTGTTCTTGGTTAAAGCCAGGAAGATCTGCATTATTTAAAATGTACTCGCCATGTTTATGGTAGCTTGACGCGTTTATATCTATACCCAACTCATGTACTGCTGCTGCCCAATTTAGTAATTTTTTATAGATGCTACTGCCAAAATTTAGCTGTGCTTTAATATCGTCAAAAAATGCGTTTGATAAGGTATTAACATGATCAGCATGTGGTTGGTCTATTGCAAAGCGAGTTGATAAACTATTAATCGTTCGTTGTCTAATATCTTGGTACGATGATGCCACCAAAACAGAGCAGAGAAGTTCTGCAGATGTACACCAAGTTCCCTCTTCCCAAGCAACTGAACCTGTGGCGCATACATCGCTGAAGCATTCCTCATCCTTGATCCTGTCCTGAGGAATACACACACCTGCTGAAACGGCAGCCTCCTTCAAACGATTCTCTTCCATCTCTCTTAATGGCAAAATAGTGGAGGAGTCACCTCTTTCAAAGCAGCTTGCCACTAGTATTGCCAAAGCCCTCGCAAAACAGAATACAAGCGACTGCAAAGGAGCAGCCATATTTTTCCCATCATGTTCCCCATTTTGCGGTGCTGCTGCTGCAATGCTGGCTAGGTTACGATTCATCCCACCCATTTCCTTAGCATCAAGAATCCGTACTGCAGCACGAAGGGCGGCAGCAGTGTGTGAGCCATGAAGCCCTTGTACTCGCACAATAAAGTACAAAGGAACCAGCAGAGGTGCAGCCTCCTGCAACAGTTCTTGGTCATCCACCCCCACCTTCCCTCTTCCCAATGAATTAAAGAGAAGCCCTAAGAATAGTAATGATCGATGAAGGACGGGAACCACCACTTCAGACGAAGATAAGTAACTACCAGCACCATTTCGAGTTATGTGTTCACATTCCTCAAGCAGCACAGTGGGAAGGTCAAGGCATTGCATGAAACTACGCCTCATTTGATGAATTCGCGCAATGGGCGGTACAACCTCACTCACTATGTGTTCCAGGGTGGTCATAAAGTCTGCGGAAGTAGAATTGTGAGTACTACATTCTTGCTGAAGGATTTTCCATCCCCCTAAACCAGCCGCAAATGACCTCCTCAGCTCCTTTCCATGGGAATTCCTTGAGTCTCCAACACCCCATCGAATAGATCGATCACTAAGGGCTGCAAGCCAGTCACTTATGGGCCTAGAGTTATACTGCAATTGCGCAAAGCATGCCAGGAGATCTGGCAAATAGTGCAGAGCAACAAAAACTAAGTGGTTTGGTGTTGGGATGCATCCATGTTGCTGTTTATAGGGTGGGGCGGCAGCATTGGACGATGACAACATCGGGGCCCCTTCTGGATCAGAAACCAGTGACCCAAAAAGGGACCCAACCATTTCAGATAAAGGGGGGCCTTTCAAGGCCTCGGGAAGACTACGAGCGATCATTCCCATATAGCTGTAGCATAGGTGGGCATATATTATGCAGCAATAGTGAAAGCAGGAATCACAACCACCACTACCACCACTTTGTTCTTGCCACTGGAATAGACCACGATACATAGCCTGGAGAGAGGATCGTACTACCCGCACTACACACGACTTGATGCGTTGAGCCTCTGCCCCTTGCCCCCCCTTTGCCAATTCTTTTGCTCTTCCCCATAGTCGAGCTAAGTGCCGTACAACTGAAGCCAGATATAACACTCGCTCCAATGCAACCGCTTCCGATTTTGCTTGGGCCTGTTGACGCATCGTCATCCCCCCCCTTATGCCTACATTGCGTTTGTAAAATTGGAGGAATTCGCCAGCAGAGGGTTTTGCATTGAAGGCTCCTTGTAGCTCCGATGATGTTTCCATGAATGCGCTATTCAAACTGTGAGCCAAGGGTACTAATCCATCACGAATAAAGAAACAAAAGGCGCGCTCGCTATCTGAAATTGTGTGGGAAGCAGCCACATTTATTCTCGTGAATCCTCTGCAGAATAATTCAACTTCATCAGCATCGGATGCAGCTGGAGGGAACGTCAAAGGGTCAAGTGCTGTTTCTACCCAGACAGTCAGCAGTAGCCATTCAGAATGTTGAACAATGGATTTGAATAATGCTGAACGTGTTTCAGACTTTTCTGGAACAGTTGCAGTCTGAAAAGTACACATAAAGAAGCCGACTGAACGTAGGCGAACCACTTCATGCTGGAAGTAGTCTCCAAGCAGCTTAAGGGAAGAAAAATGCGCACCCGGATGTTGTGACTGCTGCTGCTGTTGCAGCTGCTGGAGGAGAGAGATGTGTAAGCAGAGAAGTGAAGAAGAAATATTACGACTGCCAATATTTGGGGAGATGATGTTGTTCAAACCCGTAGATGCAGGCGCAGCTGCTGTCTCAGTAGTATCAATAGTAGCACATGTTGCTGCAGACACAATTCCCTGTAGCCTCAGCAGCGGGATATCTGACCAATCGACCGACTTGGTAGTGCCCGATCTCCCAGGGGCACCACCATGTCTTTGCTGTATTTCTCGATGATCATTGGGAGGAGGAACTTGGCCGCCTTTTACTTCTTTCCTTTCGAAAACTAACCGTTGAAGTGGGCTGAGGAAATGCAATGAAAGCAGGCTAGCATCTGAGAGCCACTCAGAATGACTTTTTCCCCGATGAATACTCTCTTCAACAGTTGATGAGGAGGGGGATGATGGCAAACAACTACTCCCCTCTAATAGATCCAGCAGAGTTGGGTCCACACCCAACTCTCCAAATTCATCCTCCACATGAAGCATAGATGTACTAACGGGTGGTTTGTCATTTGGTGTGATGTTCCATTCCTGAGTCGTCTTGTCAAACGTAACGCCACCCCCCCAAAGAACCTTTGCACAATGCTCCGCTACCCCCACCACCGCCTTCCCAGCAGATGCACCCAAACAATTAAGGTGCCCTAACATCAGTCCTATTGGAGGAATCATAATACGTAGGATCTTTTTACTACGCTCAGAAAATGCCATCAGGTAAAGGCAACAGCTACAAACTGCTACAGCTGCCCTGGGTCTATCTAGTAAACGACCTCCTACCCCAGAACGTGCAAATAAATCAACAAGTTCACCTAAGCAGTGTGCGACAGCTTGGCACAGTTGAAGACGGGCATGGTGATTGGATGGTGACAGAAGAGTAAAGATTTCCAGGGCTGGAGGTACCATCAACATTACTTTCCTATCAGGTTGAAGGGCGCCGCCGACTGAAGAGGTGCATAATAGTTCAGTTGCTTCATCAACACCTCCTTCGAGTAAACCCCCTCTGAGCATTACCATTACCAGGCACAGCGGGCCCCGGGATGCCGCAGCTTTGTTCCGACTCTTCAGTTCACCCATTGTTCGAAGTAAACTGCTGTGTAGGCGCCGTCTATTCAGGCCTGGCGATTCCAAAGCGAGTCGGTGCCGAAAAAACTCCATTGCCATGCCACAAAGACGGAGGGAAGGATGAAAAGCAGGAGAAGATGGGCTGCTGCGGCTGCTTGAACTTGAAGAACAACACTGGGGTGTAGGAATCATCACACTGAGATGGAGGGAATGCCTGCAGTGCTGCAGCAATTCCTGGAGCAAGTACGGTGGGTTTCGAGGTTTTTCTAGCAGCCTGTCTTGGTCCTCGAGATCAGCATCATCTATATCAATGATAGAGTCCACAACAGTGGAAGCCAAATAATCATTAAAAAGTGTTTCATGTGAAGAATAAGGGGTTAAACCAGATGTAGAGCCCTTTGCTCCCCATAACGTTTCATTTGATGAGAGTTTTAATGCAGCGGCCACAATACAAGATAGCTCACTGACAGATGGAGGGCAGTAGCGCCCAAGTACCAATATTCTCTCCAACTGAATGCATGAATAAGTGAGGGGAAAAGCAGATTCAGGTGGTGAAGTAAACGATATCCCTCCACCCACTTCCTTTCCCTTCCGGATGCCAGGAGGACCTACTGAAAGGGGCCCAGCTTGTAGTAGTAATAGTACAAGCCTCCAAAACTCTCGGTTATACGTCATTCGTACAGTAGCATCACTGCCGCTGCTATTTCCTATGAGGAAGTACAATCGCACAAGAAAAACTACAACTGACCAAACTGATTCGACAGGCACACTTCCTTTGTTTTCAACATTAGCTGCTGCCCCAGTAATTGTTTCAGTGAAAAGCATCCAAAATGAAGAAAGACGATGATTTCCTACATAATTGTCCACAGAACACAAGATGTGACACCACAGATAAATGACGGGTGATGAAATCACGAAACTACTACCTGACTTGTCGTCCTCCCAAACCTTGGCTGGCATGATTGCAACACTCTGGGGAAACTTCTCGTATAAATCTAGCAATTCAAGCAGAAGTTCTCGGGAAAATTCTTCGAAGGGGCAATCATCATTACCTAAGACCTGCTGAAACCATTCCAGAAGCCGACATCTGACGGCACATTGCAGTTCCAGTATGCTGTATCCGTCCTCAGTAGTATTTAATAACTCTGCTTCGTGCTGCTGCTGCTGCTTCTTCTCATCTAACTGCATTAGGGCTCTTCCTAACCCCCCATTCCTCAGAGTCCTTTCCGCAAGGTACTCAGCCCCCAAAATGAAACCACATTCCCCTCTCTTAGATATAGGGATACGGCTAAGCACTGCCATTGCACTACAGCATGCTCTCACGACGTGCATATCGGACAGAACAACATCATCTTGATCAGCAACTTGGCTTAAGAGTTGAAGCACTTCAGGAGCAAGGTGTTCACCACAAACCACCTTCTGATGCTGTTCCTCTGGCGCAGCAAGTAGGTTCTGCCCAGTTTGTGTTGTGGAGTTGAAAGATGATATTCCCCGAGGAGTCATTGTATTTGAATCAGATTGATACAGAACCAGCCCCGACCCTTCTTTGTACTGGATAAACCTTCTGAAGGGTAATATATGTGGGATAGCGGCGCCTGGCTCGTTTCTCATGTTTCTCTCCATTCGTCGTCCAACCTGCTGCTTGCAACCCTCCAAAGCGAGAGAAATAACGCTTAAATCTGCAATTTTATCATTTAACGTTTGTGTGTAGATACAATCGAATGCAATGGCTTTGCCGCCATCCTCAAAGACAGAAGAAATAACATCCATATTCCATATTTCAGGCTGCTCTGTAACTTCTTTTTCTTCTGTATTGTTATTGGATGGCTTCATTGTGGGTTCTTCAGCACCGCCGCTTGGAGGGTGTCCATTTGTGGGAGTTGGTAAACATATGAGGTCTTCCACTAGAGATCTAAGGGTTGGAAGGCATGCACGATTCCGGTGCGGTGATGATGATCGGTACATCTGCTGTTGCCTTTGTTGCTTATGCCGTGCCCGCGCCCTGATTTGTTGAGTTTCTTCACCCTGTCTTTCCTCAGACAGGAGGAAGCCGCCGCCTTCATCAATTCCATATCTAGAACTCTTGGGAGTAAGGGTAACTGTACCCCCTGTGTGCCTAACCACCACACTCTGTTCCCTTCTTCTCTCACTAGCTCCCTCTCCTCTCGTTTTGCTCTGATGCCCCCTCCTTCGTCCCATTCCTCGTTTTTTTGCTTTCGAGTCCATTGCCGCCAAGGCAGCAGCCCTCTTCTGCTGCCTCTCTTCATACCTCACATGAAAAGGTTTAAATGGTTCATAATAGCGCTTTTCATGCTGCCCAACAGCAGCCGCTAATAAGGAATGCCCACGTGGTGCTCCCATTCCACGCTCATCATACCGTCGTCGTCTTTTCTTTACCGCTTGTGTTGTCTCTCCTCTAATCCTAAATTCCCCCTTCCAAGGTGGTAATGATACGTCTTCTTTCAAACTATTTTTAGTACCGCTGCCGTGGCCTTCTGATCTTTTCACTGCAAAGAAATTATTACTTCCACCACTTGTAGTAGTGGTTTCATCACCATCAACTACTTTAGGGTCAAGAAGAATCGTTGAAGTCGTCTTTTCTTCTGCTTTATATTCTATTTCCTCATCTTCTTCTTCTAGCTCGTCATCATCGTCATCGATCTCCTCAACCTCAAATGTACGGTCCAAGGAATTATTGTACGATCTCTCAAGGTTCCTCAGCTCATGCAATCGATCATCAATGCGGCTATCTAATGGGTCTAGCCGCAAATCAGCAACCTCCAGTTCATGTTTAGACACGTGTTCATGGTTCTCATTTGTTCTGTTGTCTAAGGTCCTGTAGCACCACTTGGCAATGTCTATCCCTCCTCTCACGAGTCGATACAGGCCAAATGTTTTTAGGCTTGTTATTTCCTCCCTTGCCTCAGTTGGGTGCATGGACCAGATACGTGACTTGAGATTCCTTAAAGCTTTCTCAAAGTTTCGTAGCCCATCATTTGATAGCCATTCAATTTTTTCCTTTAACTCAGACGCGAGGAGTATAGACTCAGAATCTTCACTCAAATGGTTAGGAATATCGGTAGGCAGTCCCATGGCTGCTCTTTCGCCTTCTGGCATGAGAAAAGAAGACCTGTCAAATGGGCCTAAGACTGTCTCCAGAGCTTCTTCTTCGTCGTTATCATCATCTGACAGCTCAGGGATCAACCAGCGGCGTTGAGGATTTTCATCATGTTGCCCTTGTTCCATTCTTACTATTTCTTCTTCACCACTGATGCTGGACCGACTCATTGGCAACATCGTTCTTCTTGCATTAGATCGAATGTCATGCTGCTGCTGCTGCTCAAGATCGTCGTTGCTACCACTAGTACTATCATCCGACAAGTCAGAGTCTTTTAAAACGCGTCGCTGTCTTCTCTTTCTTTTCCCCTTCTCTACCTCCTCCTCTTGCGAGCCTTTTTCTTTTCCGCCCTTTCCATCCACACTGCTGAAGCTGCTTCGGTTGCTGCTGTTCTCTCCTTCAGTACTAAGAAAGCCAAAACCTGAACCACGAACCACGCCATGTTGCAAGAACCATTTCAGTTCATATTTTCATGGATGTGCCAAATTATTATTCCATACTACATGACCACCAAAACACTTCACATACATACCATGGTGGTTCAAGTCATCATCTCGATATAACCATTTTTCAGATAAATTATCGCTCTGGAGAAAAAAAAAAGTGGCAGGCAGCATTGCATTTAGATGCCATGTTAAATACATACTCAATCAATCTATCCTGTTTTAGCCTTTCTCTTCCCTTCCCTTCCCTTCCCTTCCCAACTTCTATCGGCGTCTGACCATAAAGCAGCGAGCGACTCTGACCTGAAATCCACTCGATGTAGGATGCACGACCTTTTGAGAACAGCAGAACAGAAATGAGTTAAAATGCCATTTCGTGCATGCATACAAGTGCAATAAGTAGTATCACGTACATCGGGCTGAACATGATTGCAATGGATAATAAATGAGTTACAGTCTGGCCATCTACACCGTCCACGGGTATCGCGGAATCTGACAGACACAATCGCATTCATTAGATATACCCAGCGCATACAGTGGCTAGCCAGTCACCAGGGCCAGCAGCTCTGGTAATGGAAAGGCCACAAAAGGTGTAATGTGGTAAGAGTTATTTTTTCTATCTTTTCCCACCTCCCTCACCTGTCCTCATTGTCAACAACATGTTCAATATAACGACTCTCCACTCTCCTTTCACCCCCACCTAACACATACTGCGACCAATACATAAAAGTCAGGTATATAGGGCCATTACAGGCAGATATATTTACCCATTCAAATCATCGGGATCACCTCAACGTCGTAAGTGCCATCGTCATCGTTGCAACGAAGTATCTTTGGAAGGCAACAACTCAATAATTTAGGGCACACAACATTGCTAAATAAAGGGATGGAGGTACAAGGATGCTAAACGCAAAGTCGGTGGTGTCAAAATATCAAGTCCACATTCACGCCATATGAGGTAGGGGTACACCACCTAACAAACAATAATATTGACCGTGGCATGTTTGGCTGGAAAAAGGGCTGCTGGCCTGGTTGTTAGGCATCATGCTTTGGTAGTAGCTAGCAAGTGACATAATAGAGCAGCAGGTCCATGAATGCAATGATCTCACCCTAGCTCTCCCACCCAGCTTGTTCATCCCCACGAAGGTCCGTGGCAAAACATTGACCACATCTTTCACAGAAAAATTAGATGGCTGGTGGTCTGTAGAAGGACCTGAATCGTCGAAGATTTGGTCCGCTGGCACGGCGGCCTGAGTGATACAAAAAGGGGTAAGATCAAAGAGAGATCAGATCATATTGTAAGAGATATTCTGTAGGCAGAGAGGGTAGAGTCAGCAGCAAAATGAAGTAGTAGAATAGTTGGTAGAATAGAACAGACCAGGTATAAAAGAGTCGTAGCTAGCCCAGCTGTATTTGAGGTACCTTACCCCTCCACCTAGGTCTTACCTGATCAGGCTGATGGTCATCCGGTTCCAACATAAACTGAGAATCAAATACATCCTCATCATCATCGAAGAACTGTTGCTCTGAGGTCTTTCTTGTAGTTACCATCCTCTCAGGTGACTTTTTGGGTAATGGTTGGTGCACGTGCAAATACAACAACAATAAAAACTATCAGTAATAAGGAGACCTGGGTCGCATAAGCAGTAGAGTGGTCTACGTTTTAACATCTACAACATTCTGGAATCACCTGATGCCTCGGCAGATGTTCCTCCGGGTGATGACCCATACCCTGTAGCTGATCTGTAGGACATTCCTAGTTCACCCATCAGCACTATATCAGCTACCACCAGACCGGTATAAATCAACTGAAAGCACAAGAGTATACATATTTTTTTCCACTCGAGAGTACAACAGC
>PJEL010004569.1_pt1 | contig 11364 bp, 9 predicted proteins | sample 1853271 | NCBI WGS metagenome assembly PJEL01 (sample SAMN08108733, study PRJNA415343) | Invertebrate metagenome, whole genome shotgun sequencing project. | host: Globobulimina | place: Sweden: Gullmar Fjord | collected 2015-08 | reverse complement strand
GTTGTCGGGAGAGAGAAATGGGTAGACCAGCAAGCTTTAACCCCCAGGAACTATTGGGAGATATAACAGAACTATTTTGGCGGCAGGGCTATTTTGCCACTTCTGTCGCTGATTTGGGGGAAACTACGGGATTAAACCCAGGTAGCCTATACAACGCTTTTGGAAACAAGCGTGGGGTGTTGATTGCATCCTTGGAGTACTACGGCAGGCGCAGTGTAGATCGTGCCCGTCTAGCGCTTCAGCAGCAAGATGATATCGAGTTGGCGATCAGTCATTTTTTTGATGTGATGATTGATGCGATTATTGATGATAACGATGCCAAGGGCTGTTTTTTGGTCAACACCTGGCTAGAAACTGCGGCTCACGATGATGAGGTCAAGGCCCAGATTCAGCGCATCTTTGATAGTGTCGAAGAGCAATTTCGAAATGCCCTATTCAGTGCGCAGAAGCGCGGTAATATTAGCTCCACTGCTGATATTTCAGTGCTGTCCCAATACCTGATGATGACTATATGGGGCTTGCGGGTTAAAGGCCGCATGGTCTCGGATCGTGAGCAACTGCAAGCGATGGTGCAACAGGCTACCAGCGCTGTTCGTGAAGTCGTAATCAGTAAGGATTATGATCTCGCGCTGTAGTTGGGCTGAGGGTAGCGTTGCCTATCAACGCTACCACGATCAAGAGTGGGGCGTTCCCCTGCATGATGACCAGCGACTGTTCGAGTTCCTTATTCTTGAAGGCGCTCAGGCAGGACTTAGCTGGTCAACCATTCTGAATAAACGCGATGGCTATCGGCGCCTGTATAATGATTTTGATCCTCAGCAGGTAGCTCGCTTCACGCCGTCAGATATTGATCGATTATTGGCCGACCCGGGAATTGTTCGTAATCGCCTTAAAGTCGAGTCCTCCGTTAGCAATGCCATCGCTTTTTTGGAGATTCAACGACGATACGGTAGTTTTGATGCCTATATTTGGCAGTTTGTTGATGGCCATCCGCAACAAAACCAGTGGCAAAGTCTCGAGCAGGTTCCTGCCAGCACTGAAATCTCGGTACAGATGAGCAAAGCGCTGAAAAAGGTGGGTTTTCGCTTTGTTGGTCCGACCATCTGCTATGCCTTTATGCAGGCCACCGGTATGGTTAATGATCACCTGACCAGTTGTTTTTGTCATAGCAAGCTGCAGCTCTGAGCATCTAATTAAGGGGTTAGTCTCGCGATACCCGCATATCAGCTTCATTTCAGTGGTTATTAAATATCCGCTTATGTTCACTGCTTGCCTGTCTTAAGAAAAACCAGCCTGCGGTCGCCGCTCGGGCCAGCAGAAACAGGCTCATAGACAGCCAAAGGCCATGATTGGCCAGGGGTTGGCTGAGGTACCAGCAGGGCAGAAATATCAGCAATACCGATAGCAGCATGCAGTTCTGCATGGCTCGAAACCAGTTAGCGCCGATGAAAATCCCATCTAGTAGATAACTCCATACGCCGATTAGAGGCATCAGCATCAACCAGGGCAGGTAGACGGAGGCGTTGCTCACCACCTCGGGTATATCTGTTAGTAGCCGTATCAGCGCCTGGCCAAAGATAACGAAAAACAGTGATAACAGCACGGCGGTTACCAGCGACCATAGCGTGGCAGCCCGACAGACGGCATAAAAAAGCAGATCATTCTTAGCGCCTCGGTATTTGCCGCACAGGGCTTCTACGGCGTGGGCAAAACCATCCAGGCTGTGGGAAATTAGCAATAAGAAGTTCAGCAGGACAGCATTGGCTGCCAGAGTCTGATCTCCGAGACTGGCGCTCTGGGCGGTGAAAAAGCAAAACGTCAGCAGTAGCGTTAGCGTACGAACGAACAGGTAACGGTTACTGCGTAATAAGTCGGAATAGTTGCGCCAAGATAGCAGCGATCGGGCATCGAAGGTTCCGGGTAGTTGCTGCAGTTTGTTAAACGCCAGCCACAGCCCCAGCGCCAGTGCACCATAGTCTGCACAAAGAGAGGCCCAGGCGACACCATCAACCGTCATCTCCAGCACGACCACAAAAAACAGGTCGAGCAGAATGTTAATCAGGTTGGCGGTAACCAGTAGTAACAAAGGAATTCGGCTGTTCTGCAGGCCCAGGAACCAACCCAGTAAGGTGTAGTTAGCCAGTACCGCGGGGGCGCTGAATATACGGATATCACAGTATATCCTGGCCTGTTCCAGTACCTCTGCGCTGGGACTCATCAGCAGTAAGCCTAAGTCGATCAATGGTTGTTGGAACAGGATCAGCATCAGGCCAATTAGGGCCGCCAGTATCAGGCTCTGGGACAATAGCCGCTTCAATGTTTGATGATCATCAGATCCCAAGGCTTGTGCGGTCAGGCCAGTGGTGCCCATCCGCAGAAAGCCAAAGCCCCAGTATAAAACCGAGAATAGACTGGCGCCGATGGCAACGGCGCCGAGGTAACGAGGGTCTGGGAGGTGGCCGATCACGGCAGTATCCACCAGACCTAACAGGGGCACGGAGATATTAGAGATGATCATCGGCCAAGCCAGTTGCCACACCTGGCGGTGCAGATCTCGGTTGGTTATAGCGCTCATGTTCTACCCAGCATCAATAATCGTTTAGTGACGGCTAGGTAAGGAGTGGCTGATGGAGAATAGTAATGCTGCACTTACCACCACGGATGGGCCCGCCGGCGTATCCCATTGGTAGGAGGCCAGTAGCCCGCTGACGATGGACACACAACCAATCAGGCTGGCAAATACGGCCATCTGTTCTGGCGTGTTGGAGATCCTACGGGCGGTTGCCGCCGGGATAATCAGCAGCGAAGTGATCAGCAGGACACCGACGATCTTCATCGCTACGGCGATAACTATTCCTACTAATAGCATCAGTGCCAGGTGTACCAGGTTGACCGGTACACCCTCCACACGAGCGAGATCTTCGTTAATGCTGAATGCTAGTAACCAGTTCCAGAGCTTGGCCAGAATCGCCAATACCAGCATGCCGCCGCCATAGATCCATAGCAGGTCTTCGCTGCTGATCGCTAACAGGTCTCCAAACAGATAGCTCATCAGGTCGATACGAACATCGGGAAAGAAGCTAATGGCTACTAAGCCCAGTGAAAGAGAGCTATGGGCCATTATACCCAGCAGCGTATCGGTGGCGATGATGCGACGCCGTTGCAGGGAAACTAGGGCTAATGCCAGTAATACGCAGCAGAGCACTACCGCTAGATTCAGGTTGATATCGAACAGGATCCCCAGGGCAATGCCCAGCAGGGCAGAATGGGCCAGGGTATCGCCAAAGTAAGCCATCCGCCGCCATACCACGAAGGAACCCAGTGGGCCTGCGATTAAAGCGACACCCATGCCGCCAAGCAGTGCTTTTATCAGAAAATCAGCCATGATGATCATGCTCCTGGCAGGGCTGATCAACTATGACATCACCGTGGGTGTCATGCTGATGATTATGATTATGGTTGTAGACCGCCAGATTAGCGGTCCCCTTAGCGCCGAACAGCGCCGTAAAAGATGGGTCGTTGCTGACTTTTTCCGGATGGCCGGAGCAGCAAATATGATGGTTCAGGCAGATTACTTTGTCGGTGCTGGCCATGACCAGGTGGAGGTCATGGGAAACCATAAACACTGCGCAACCATATTGTTCGCGGATCTGCGCAATCATTTCATAGAGTTCTATTTGCCCGGTAACGTCGACACCCTGTACCGGTTCATCCAGCACCAGTAATTCAGGTTTCCGCAATAGTGCTCGGGCCAGCATCACCCGTTGGGTTTCGCCGCCGGATAGGGATTGCATCGGGCTTTTTAGCAGGTGCTCAACTCGAACCTGGGCCAGTGCCGCCGATATTTCAGTGCGTTTCACCGACGCTGCGAGTTTCATAAAACGTTCAACGGTGAGCGGCAGGGTCGGTTCAATATACAGTTTTTGTGGCATATAGCCGATGCGCAGATCCCGGGGACGGTTGATGGTGCCACTATCCGGTCGCTGCAGGCCTAGCAGTAACCTTACCAAGGTAGATTTTCCAGAGCCGTTGGGCCCGATCAGGGTGGTTATCTGATTCTGTTCGATGGTGAAACTGACGTGCTGGATGATATGACGGCCACTAAAGGACACATCCAGGTTATCGAGGGTGATCAATGGGGTGTTGGGCATGGTCATTTCGGCTCCCTCAGCACTGGCATGAAGGGCAGAGGCCGGACAGTTCTACCGTTTCTGATTCAATTTTGAAGCCCGCTGCTTCGGCATTTTTACGCAGAAAGGACGACATGCTCTGAGCTTCAATTTCCTGGGCGGAACCACAATTGCGGCAAATCAGAAAGTAACCGTGATGGCTTTGCTCGGGGCTGATGCAACCGATAAAGGCATTCAGTGAGGCGATGCGATGAACCAAGCCATGTTCCTGCAGAAAATCCAGGGCACGATAAACCGTTGGTGGGGCTGAATTAAAGCCTTCTTCACTGAGTTGGCTGAGGATCTGATAGGCGCCGAGGGGATGGTGGCTTTGCCAGATCAGTTCCAGCACCCGCTGTCTAACTGGTGTCAGTCGAGAGCTGCGCTGCCGACAAAGAGTCTTAGCGGTTTTTAGGGCGCTATCAATGCAGTGTTGGTGATTGTGCTGATTGAAGGCGCTGCGACACTTGGGGTCCTGCATAACCAGATCCTGGCGAAGATAAGAAGGGATTATGTAATGTTATAACAAAATGAATGCTAGTCGCTAGAATGTAATCCTGCATGGCAGAGCGATAAATTTATTGATCGGTGAGTATTACGAGTGGTGCAGATGGGGAGACTCGAACTCCCACGTCCTATCGGACACTAGCACCTGAAGCTAGCGCGTCTACCAATTCCGCCACATCTGCATACTGTGATGCTATTTACATCAGCAGTGATTGTTACGACAAAGAAGAGAGCATGAACTCCACATTGGGAGTAAACCGGGTAAAAGAAAATAAGGAGGTGTTCTTTTAAGTGGTGCAGATGGGGAGACTCGAACTCCCACGTCCTATCGGACACTAGCACCTGAAGCTAGCGCGTCTACCAATTCCGCCACATCTGCAATGTGTCAACTCTGACGTGGCGCGTATTAAACCCGGTCTCTTTATTGATTGCAAGAATTTTTTAACAAAGCCGATGCAGGGGCCAGCAGGGTTATTTTAGATAATAAAATTATGACCGCCATTACGTGGATCATGGACGTCGTCATCTGATGCATCCGGGGGAAGTTCAGGATTCGGGGTCTTAAGTGGGGCGATAATCTGGAAGTGGATACCCTGATCTGGAACGCTGTCGCAGCTTATCTGGCCTTTCAGTTGCTGGGTGACCAAGTTGTAAATAATGTGAGCACCTAAGCCTGAGCCTCCTTCGCCGCGGCGAGTGGTGAAGAATGGATCAAATATTTTGCGTAGCTGCTTCTTGCTCATGCCGGTGCCGTCATCGCGATAGTCCAATTGCAGGTTTGCTTCCGTTGCCGATAGCTGGATCTCGATATGACCGTTATGTTTATGGGCAAACCCGTGCTGCAATGAGTTGATGACTAGGTTGGTAATAATTTGGGAAAAGGCGCCGGGATAGCTATCGACCATCACTTCATCACCGTGCACTTCAATCTGGTGGGCACTATTTTTGAGCTGAGGCTTGAGAGAGAACAGTACTTCATCGATATAGCGCTTAAGGGGAAAGCTGCGGCGCTCATCACTGGTCTGGTCAACGGCAACTTGTTTAAAGCTTTGAATCAACTGTGCCGCACGGGTGCTGTTACCCATGATTATCTGCAGGCATTCGTTAGCAACGGTGTTGAACTCTTCGAGGTCACTGCGCTTGAGTGAATTGTCGTGATAACGCCCCAGCAGTTGCGCAAATTCCTCTTTTAGCAGGCTGGCTGCGGTCAGGCTATTTCCCAACGGGGTGTTAATCTCATGGGCAATGCCGGCCACCAAACCACCCAGAGCGGCCATTTTATCGGCTTCAACCAATTGTTTTTGTGCCTGTTGCAACTGCTGCAAGGTAGTACGCAGGTTGAGGTTGCTGCTTTTTAGTTCGGAGGTGCGCTGTTCTACTCGATGCTCAAGCTTTTCATTCAGCTCCTTCAGTGCCTGCTCTGCGCTTATGCGCTGAATCACTTCCGATTCCAAGCGTTCGATGGTCTGGCGCTGCTGATGGGCATGATCGCTGAGCATTTGTTCGCGCTCATGGTAGTAGTCGACCTTGCTCCATAGTTCTTCCGGAGTCAGGTGAATTTCTGCCAGCAAATCAGAATAGGCGTTTGAGAGCTGCTTCTGCTCCTCTTTATTGAATATGCCACTGCGCTGAATGGCTCGGTGGGCCGTCGCGCCACCAATCGCACCGGCGAGTATTTTCTCCGCTTCTTGCTGTAGATAGGTCGCTTCCAGCAGGCTGACTAGGGTTTTTCCTTCAAGACCACTGGCGCGTAAGCATTGAGTCACATAATTCTTACGCAGCTGTTCTGGCATATAGACGGCAAAGCATTGATCTAGCCGAGTGATTTTTTCGGCAAGATCGATCGTGCCTTGCTGATCCATCTGGGGCAGGTGGCGAGTGTCTCCTTTGAGAATATCGACAAACTCTGCCGCTAGCGCCTTTTCCTCCTTGTCGGCAGAGGTGGACAGCGATACTGCTACGAAGGCGGCAATGTTTAATAACATGCTCCAGAATACCGCATGCGGTAACGGATCCAGTGCTGATAATCCCAGTAGTGCTTCGGGATTTAAGGCTGCAATACCCCAGGGACCAAACTCCAACAGACTGTCTGTCCACCAGCCACTCTTAACAAAGGCAGGTAGCAGCAGGGTGTAGAACCAGCCAGTAAAGCCGGCGGCAAGTCCTGCCATGGCTCCCTTCAGGTTGGCATTTTTCCAGAACAGTCCGCCGACAATGATGGGGGCGAACTGCAAAATGGCGGCGAAGGAGATCAGCCCCATATTGACCAACATGAAGGTGTCGCCCAGGCTCTGGTTGAACAGATAACCGGAGAAGATAAACAGCGCAACCGATAACCAGCGCAGTTGTAGCAGCTTGGTCCGCAACGGTTGTAACAGTGTGACGGCTTCGATGAACGGTAGTATTAAGTGGTTGGTGATCATGGTTGAGAGAGTCATAGCGCTAACCAGGATCATACCGGTCGAAGCCGAAAATCCACCAATAAAGACTAATAGTGACAGTAGTTGTTGATTCTCTTGTAGCGGCAGTAACAGCACGAATGTATCTGCTTCATTCGGCGCGTGGCCCAGGATCATTCCGGCCAGAGCGATGGGTAGCACAAAGATATTAATCAGCAGCAAATAGGCAGGCATCATCCATTGAGCGCTTTTCAGATGATTTTCGCTGGCATTTTCCACCACCGCCACATGAAATTGACGGGGTAGAAAGAGAAATGCTGACATCGCCAGCAAAGCCAGAGTCAGCCAGTTAATCAGTGACGGCATCTGACTGACCTTGTTCAGCTCCGGTCGCGTGGCCGCCAGCGCCTCCGCTTTACCCAGCAGATCACCAAAGCCGTCAAATAGGCCGTAGGTGACGAATAGTCCAGCGGCGAGAAAGGCGAATAGCTTAACTACACTTTCTGCGGCCAGCGCATACATCATACCCTGGTGGCGTTCGGTGGGATCTAGATGGCGGACACCGAACAAGATGGTGAAAATCACCATCAGCACCACGGTGACCAGTTCGACATCGATATGGAAGGGCACACCGCTGGAGTTGCCACTGCCTGCCAGCAGGCTAAAGGTCGAGGTGATTGCTTTTAGTTGCAGAGCGATATAAGGCAGGATGCCGATCAGGCAGACGATAGTGACCATCGCCGCCAGCAGTTGCGATTTATTGTAACGGGTGGAAATCAAGTCGGCGATACTGGTGACGTGATGGCGGCTTTTAACCCGTACCATTTTGCGCAGTAGCGTACTGGCAAATAGCAGTACCAGCGTTGGTCCGAAATAAATGCTCAGGAATAGAATGCCGTTATTAGCAGCGGAGCCGACGCTGCCATAGAAGGTCCAGGAGGTACAATAGACCCCGATTGACAGGCTGTAGATTAGCGGGCTGTGTTTAAAGCCTTTCGCGGCGGCACGTTTGCTGGCCCACTGGGCCAATACAAACAGCATGCCCATGTAGCCAAGCAGCACAGTTAATATCCACAGCGGTTGAAACATTAAGAGCCGTCCTCGATATTAGAATGCTGAGAAGGGCTTTCTACACCAGGGTCTGTAATGCTGTCAGGGCTATCGGTGTCTTGTTCGCTAGGTCGGTGGCTGGCACGGCTGATTAGATAAAGCATAAAAACGCCCAAGGCCCAGATACCAAATAGATAACCGAGTAGGTTGCTCAGGCTCCAGGGGGTGGATTGAGCGACGATGGGCCAACTGATAACCACCAGGCTAAGCACAAACAGCAGTATCTGTATGCCTATGCGTTGCAGAGGATGATCGTATTCGCGCATTAACAACGTCTCCGTCTAACCGACTGATTGAGTCCGATAGCAGGTGTTAGATCAGCAAGGCTATTTTATCCATTATCAGAACTATCGACTAACCATTGGTAACTATAGTCCAGAGTATTCCTTCAAGGCCTTATTTTCTAGGGGATATTTCTGGGGCTAGGCTACTATGTATATAGCCCCGTCCATATAGTACCAATGTCGGGCCTGCGTCCCATTTTCTGTGTATAGGCATTATGGCTAGTCGTCTTAAAAATATTCCCAGTAACCCGTCGCCGGATCAGCCGATAGAGATTGCTGATCGTGTCTGGTGGGTGGGACATTATCTAGAGGGAGATGTGTTCCAGTGTCATTGTTATTTGATTGAGCAGGGGGAGCAGTCAGTATTGATCGATCCGGGATCGATGCTGACCTTTGACCATTCCCTGGCGAAGATCGAACAGGTTATCCCTTTTAGCTCTATCCGTTATTTTGTCTGTCAGCATCAGGATCCTGATATTGCTGCGGCGATGCCCTTTATAGATAACATGGTCAGTCGCTCTGATGCGGTCTTAGTGACCCATTGGCGTACTCATATGCTATTAAAGCACTACAACCTGAGCATGCCCTTCTGGTTGGTGGACGAGCATGATTGGAGGTTGCCATTGGAAGACCGAACGCTCAGGTTCGTTCTGACCCCCTATGCTCATTTTCCTGGTGCCATCTGCACTCTGGATACGGATACCGAAGTACTATTCTCCAGTGATCTATTTGGCGGCATGAGTGAAGAGTTTTCCCTAGTGGCTCAGGATGAAAGCTATTTCGAGCAGATGCGGCCATTCCACGAACACTATATGCCTAGCCGTGAAGTGCTGAACTATGCCATGGCAGAAATTGAGCGGCTGCCGGTGCAGTTGATAGCACCTCAACATGGTTCATTGATCCCCCAGTGGTTGATCGAACCGATGATCAAACGCTTGAAAAATCTGGAATGTGGCCTCTACCTGTTATCCCATGGCGATACCGATATTAAGAATCTCAGTCAGTTGAATCAGACCCTGCGACAAATTACGGAGACGATGATGTTGTCCCGTGATTTTAAGGATATTGCCAATCGCCTGTTGGAAGTCATCCGTCATAACCTGCCCATCATGTCGTTGGAATTTTATGCCCTGTTTGAATCGGATAAGGTGCTGCATTTGTCAGCGGACAGCCGATACCGGGGTGTCAAAATTAAGCCGGAAAAGGAAATATCTAAGATCCTGGGGGCGGATCGGCAGCATTGGCGACAACGGGCACAGTTTGAAGGTGATAATGATGATTATTGTCTGGTTCAGCAGAATACCGGTGCCGATCTTTACGTACCCCTGTTTTCACCTGATCAGGGCACGGCGAGGGCGTTGGCCATACTACACCTGAAATGTGCAATTACCCTCAATGGCGATCTGGACCAGGTGATTCGACAGCTGATTATGCCGCTGCAGGTGGCGGTTGACCGGGAAGTGATGTACCGGGTAATTGATATGGAGCGGCAAAAAATCTATGAACAGTCGGTGAAAGATTCCCTGACGGGGCTGTTTACCCGTCTTTACATGAAGGACGTGGTGCAACGGCTGTGTGAAATTCAGGACCGGGAACCGGGCTATCAAGTGTCGGCGGTGATGATGGATATCGATCATTTTAAATCGGTCAATGATCGCTATGGCCACAGTCGCGGTGATGAGGTCTTAGAGCAGGTGGCGAAAAAAATTCTCAATTCGGTTCGTGATAGTGATATGCCGGTTCGTTTTGGTGGTGAAGAGATTATTGTTTTCACAGCAGGGAAAAGCTCTGCTCAGGTCAGTTTGCTGGCAGAACGGTTACGGATGGGCATCGAGAATCTGGAAATTTCCGGCCTGGAAGATCATGGTCCCGTTACCGTTAGCCTAGGCACCGCGATGCGTCGGCAGGGGGAAAGTCTCAACGGGCTTATCGAGCGAGCCGATCGGGCGCTTTACCGGGCCAAACAGGGGGGCCGTAACCGGGTGGTTAACGGTGAAGAGACGGCTGGGCAAGGTAAATAGGTAGAGCGCTTCAGAGCCCTTTAAGCTGTGAAGTGTGTAGTTGATCGACAATCTTAGTAGCAAACGCTTCTGCATCCATCGCCCTGCCATAGAGAAACCCCTGAGCTTCGGTACAGCCTTGTTGTGTTAGAAACTGTACCTGTTGCTCCGTTTCTACGCCTTCGGCAATAACATTCAAGTTGAGGGTGTCTCCCAGTGCAATGATGGCAGAGATGATGGCGCGGTCATCCAGGCTGTGGTCAATATTGCGGATAAAGCTCTGATCGATCTTAAGCTTGTTAACCGGTAGTTTCTTTAGGCATGCCAGCGATGAAAAACCGGCACCAAAGTCATCGATGGATAACGTGAGGTTTAATGCACTGAGTTGCTCCAGAATGTTCATCGCCTGTTTGGCATGAGTCATAATGAAGCTTTCTTTGATCTCCAGTTCCAGCTTATTGGCGGGCCAGCCGGATTCAGAGATTGCATTTTTAACACTTGCCAGCAGACTCTCGCTGTAGATCTGTTTGCCGGAAATATTAATAGACAGGGTGCCTATATGCAGGCCCTGGTTACGCCAGGTTTGGGCTTGCTGACAGGCTTGCATTAAAACTTGCTGGCCAATCTGGACGATCAACCCGGTATCTTCAGCTAAAGGGATAAACGCTTCTGGAAGCAATACTCCCTTATCGGGATGATGCCAGCGCACCAGTGCTTCGGCACCGCTACATTGACCGTTTTCTAGTAAAAATTGTGGCTGGTAGTAGACGTGAAATTCCTGCTGTTCAAGCCCCCTGCGAATGTCTGCTTCTGATTTCAAAGCAATTTCCGCCGATGAAGCATTAGCAACATTTTGGGCATCTGATGAAACAACAATTGATGATGTCGTTGTATT
>PJEL010004568.1_pt1 | contig 11364 bp, 8 predicted proteins | sample 1853271 | NCBI WGS metagenome assembly PJEL01 (sample SAMN08108733, study PRJNA415343) | Invertebrate metagenome, whole genome shotgun sequencing project. | host: Globobulimina | place: Sweden: Gullmar Fjord | collected 2015-08 | reverse complement strand
GGCAGTCTGTTCGTCAGCCTCAAACGGGTCGTACACGATGCCGAAGTGGCGCAAGGCAAAAAGATGAGCTTCGAGACCGGAGGCGGTGATACGCCGCTCGATAAGGCCCTGCTTGAAGTGGCCAGCGAAGCCCTCGGTCACTTGGTACGCAACGCGGCCGTACACGGTATTGAAGAGCCCGCCGAAAGACGAACCGCCGGCAAACATGAGACCGGCCGTATCCGTTTGCTTGCAACGGCTGAGCCCAACGAAGTACTTATCCGGGTGCAGGACGACGGACGTGGCATTGACAGCGCTGCCCTCATTGCAAAGGCCAGCGAACGGGGCATCGATACCAGCGATCTTGAGGATCCGTACTCCCTGTTGTTTCACGCTGGGTTTTCAACCCGGGAAACCGCGGATCTGGATTCCGGCCGGGGCATCGGCCTGGCGGCAGCATTGCAGTCGGTACGCCGGCTCGGCGGCCGGGTCTCGGTGCAATCCGAGATTGGCAAAGGAAGTTCCTTCAGCCTGCACTTGCCGCTGAGCGTGTCGATTACCCGGGCCTTGATGGTACAAGCCGATTGCCAACTCTATGCTTTGCCGATCACCCACGTTGAAGAGAGTTTACGTTTCAAAGAAGGTGATATTTCAGAGGTCAACCACGCCCTGGTGCTGCGGCGTCGGGACGAGGTGATTCCGGTGCTTGATGTGGGATTCGCATTTGCGACGACGAGCGCACCACGGCGCAGTGGTTTCGTCGTCATCATCGACGCGGCTGGCAAACGCCGCGGCCTTCTCATCGATGGCATGGCCGGTATTCGTGAAATCGTGGTCAAGGGTTTGGATCCTATGGTCGGTTCACCTGCTGGTGTCTCGGGCTCGACAATCCTTGGTGATGGCACGGTTGTGCTGATTCTTGACCCGACGGACCTAGTTGCTGTCAATACGTCGATTCAACCGAGGCCGTTGTCGAACGCACAAGGAGTCAGACCATGAGCGACAAAACAAAAAAGAGCGCAACACCTCGTAAACGAAGCAAGTTGCCCCGATCTGGATTGGCCGAGGATATCCTTGGCGCAAAGCAAAAGGAAGAGGATGAGCAGCAGCTCGAGCCCGAGACACCCGAAATCTCTGACGATCCGGCCCCAACGCTGGAAAAACCAAGTGGTCCCGAGCGCATCTTTGATTTTGCCGATATCATCAACCAAAACAGCGATGCCAGCCAGGAACACCAAAAAGCTGAAAAGCTCGAAACCTGGGTGACCTTCGATCTGGCATCTGAGGTGTTCGCTTTGCCCGTGTCCCACGTACAGGAGATCCTGCGGGTGGGCACCATCACCGTAGTACCCCATGCTCCTAATCCGGTTCGGGGTGTCACCAATAAACGGGGACGAGTGCTGCCGGTGGTCGACCTGCGCTTGCGGCTAGGTCTTCGGGAGGTCGAGGTTGGTCCCAAGAGCCGTATTCTGGTCGTCGAATCCCAGGGCCGCCTGCTCGGCCTGTTGGTAGACGGTGTGCAACAAGTTCTGCGCATCGCCCTGAGCCAAGTGCAACCACCGCCGCCGGACGTCATGACCGAGCAGAGCGACTACATTATCGGGGTGTATCACCTTGACGAAAATTTGGCCATTCTGCTCGATGTGAATCGGGTATTGGTCGTTCGAGAACAAGAGAAAAATTCCACTACCGACGAAAAGTCGGGGACTTGAGGAGGTTGTTATGAAGATCGGAACCAAGCTCATCGGAGGCTTTATCCTGGTAGCCGCTTTGGCCGGATTGGCCGGATTTTTCGGTATCTACAACATTGGCCTGGTCTCGACTGCGGCCGATGAGGTTGTGTCGGAAAAAGTTCCGGTGGCGGACGCGGCTATGGAACTGGGCTTGGCCATGACAGGCCAGCAGCTTGGCATCCACGCCTGGATGCTGAATGAGGAAGAAGGTCAACAGGAAATTCAAGAGGCCGAGGCCCTCTTTAATACTGAAATCGATGCGCTGAGAGTGAGGCGTTTGTCAGAAAGTCAAACGGGATTGGTCCAACGCTCGGACACGATCTTTCAGCGGCTCTCGTCTGCCGTTGGGAAGGCCCTTAGCATGCACGAGGAGGCTGAACAACTGAAGGCTAGAGCTGAACAAGAAATGGAAGCCGCTGATGTGGCCGGTGATTCCGTCATCGCAAGAGCCTTGGATTCTAAGCTGTCTGTTGAAGGCGTGATTATGATTCAGGGGCAGATCATGGCAACGAATGACTTCATGATCAGCGCAAACCGCGATGAAGTGAGAAGGTTTGAAGATTTTAGCCGCCAGATCCCAACTCTTGACCAGTATCCGTCTTTTCGCTCCGAATACCAGGAGTTTCAACAACTGGCACAACGCACCATCACGACCTATCAAGCGTATCTTAAGATGAAAGAGGATACGCACGAGTTGATGGAAGAGGTCGATGTTGATGCTACTCTCCTCGGGCAAACTCTAGACGCTCTTGAGTTGTCGGCTGGCCAAGAGATGGCAAGCGCTATCGAGAATGTGCGTGCTACAGAGCGGTCGAGCCGCAACATCACTCTGTTGTTGACTTTCGCTGCCATTGCGATTGGTATCAGTTTTGGGTGGTACCTAACCCAAGGGATAACTCAACCCATCGCGAGTTGCGTGAGGTTTGCCGAACTCATGGCGTCTGGTGATCTCAGTACCACCGTAGCCATCAATACTAAAGACGAAACTCGGCAGCTGGGTGATTCACTAGGTAAAATGGGCGAAAACCTGCGCTCAATGATCGCCGAGATACGACAGTCCGCTGGCGAGATGGCGTCGTCCTCAGACGAGATTTCGGCATCGGCTGAGCAAATTTCCAAGGGCGCGGAGGAACAGGCCACATCAACCGATGAGACCTCGTCGACCATGGTCGAAATGGCGAGCCAGATCGACAATGTTGCTTCGTCTGCCCAGGCGCTCGCGGCCAACGTGGATCAGACCTCTTCAGCCATCCAGGAGATGGGCGCTTCGGTGGAGCAGGTAGCGCGAAATGCTGACAACCTGCTCACCTCGGTAGATGAGACCAGTACGACCATTGAGCAGGTCACCGCATCAATCGCGGCGGTTACTGACAAGGTCAAGGTTGTGGATCAAGTCTCAAAAGAAGCATCCAAGGTGGCTCGTGAAGGTGGTGCTCAGCTGTCCGAGGTGATTGACGGTATCGGCACCTCGAGCCAGAGCATCGGCAAAATCGTCAAGATTATCGAAGATATCGCCGATCAGACCAACCTTCTGGCCCTCAACGCGGCGATTGAGGCAGCACGTGCCGGGGAAGCTGGCAAGGGTTTCGCGGTTGTCGCCGAGGAAGTCAACCGGTTGGCCGAACGCTCCATGAAATCGACAAGCGAGATTACGGCGTTTGTCGAAGCTGTGCAAAAAGATACGTCCCAGGCGGTGGAGATCTCTGGATCCGTGCTGACCAAGATCTCGGATGCTGTCGATCAGTCCTCGAGTCTCGTAGCTGAAGTCTACATTTCAGCTCAGGAACAGTCGAGCGGCGCCCAGCAGATTCTGAGTACCACCGCTCATATGCAAGATGTAACCCGGCAGGTTGCCACCGCTGCTAAACAGCAGGCCTCTGGCGCAGGAGACATTTCGGGAGCTGTGGAAGCAATGAATACGATGACCCAGCAGGTCGCCGACGCCACCCTCGAGCAGAAGAAGGGTGGTGACCAGGTGGTCAAGGCGGTTGAAGAGATCGCCGCGATTTCGCGCCAGAACAGTGCAGCTACCGATCAACTTGCAGCAGCAACCCAGCGCCTAGCCTCCGAGGCTGACCGTTTGAACAATGTTGCCGGTCGTTTCACCGTATAGCCTCGTTATCGAAGAAGAGGAAGAGAATTATGGGAGCACCATCAATCGCGCGTAGGGAGCCGCCGGATCGGGAGCAATGTATTGCTTTGCTCGGTGAATTGCCGGCCATGAATGAAGCAGCCCGAGGGGCAGCCGTGAGCGCTCTATTACGTAGCCCACTGCCCGGAATTCGTGAGCGCGTTGTCGCTATAGCGTCGGCTATCGTCACGGATGACGAAATCGTAAGTTACCTGCGTAAGGGCGCCGATGACATGCTGCGCAACGCTGGCCTGGAGATTCTAAAACGCCGGGGCCGGAAGGGATTCTCACTTGCGATTCAATTGCTCGATGATGCTGACGACGATGTTGTACTGCAAGCAGTGCTTGCGCTCGATCATTATGTAGCGCCTTCAGCCCTTGGGCCATTACGAAAAACTCTTGGCCACCATGAATCGAACGTGGTTCAGGCCGCTATCGTTGCTGTCGGCCGCATCGGAGATGAGCGGGTCGTCAACGATTTGCTGCCATTTATCGAAGGTGATCTCTGGTTGCAACTGGCGGCAGTCAACGCGCTCGGGGATCTGCGATCTCCAGCTGGACTGAATCCGCTCATTCTGCTGATGCGCCAGCATGCCATCGGTCCGGTGGCATGCGACGCGGTTGCTCGGATCGGTGGTCCAGTAGCGTTTAATGCGCTAGCTCATCTCTGGATGGAGGACGTTCGCGAAGAGCCCGGACGGGGAATGTTATTGCCGCTGCTGGCCCACGTCGCCGAAGGTCTGCACACAGATCCAGAAGCGCCCGCTGGATTGCGACAGGCATTAATAGCGGTGCTCACCTCCGAAAACCTAGAGGACCGTCGCGCTGCGGCGATCTGTCTGCTCAGTCTCGGTCCCGGAGATGGTGATCTGCGGTCAATCGGTGTGCTGACGCGGGCGGAAGAAGGATCAAGGGCGCTGCCTGGGTGTCTTCGCAGACGGCCGGATCTTATAGGCCACATGGTAGTATTGGCGGACCTTCCGCGGAGTTGGGCGTTCCTGATCGCACGAGAGAATGAAGCGGGGATGAAGAACGAAGAGTTACGATATGCGCTGCGTGATGTGCCCGCGGAGCATTGTATTCGCGTGGTGGCAGAAATCCTTGAAACGAGGACGGATCCCGAACTGGCGGTTGTGGTTTTTGAGCTTTTCAGACAGTTGCCGCCAAACCTGCGTGGTTCGTTGGCAGCCGCCGTTCGGCAGTACAAGTGTTCCATCGAGACTCTGCTGATCGAGTGCAAGGATCTTGGAAATGATGAGTTCATTGTGCTTACAGCGATGATCGGCAAGCCTGCTGCCCAGGTTGTCAAAGACGTGAGCCTTCTTGGGCCGGATCAACGGGTCGTTGTGGTTCCCGAACTGACGTCTCGGGCCGATGTGTTGCTCGCTTTGCCATGGTTGAGATGGTTACAGGATGACCCTGACCAAACCTGCATTCTCCTGTCTGCCGTGATCCAACGCAAGAGGGAACCCAAACTGTTTTCTGTGCTTAGCGTGGCTCTGGGCACGTGTGCTCATCCGGCCCTGATTCGGGCTTTCGGTGAGATTGGCGACGCCGAAAATGCGGACCTGGTGGTCAGAATGCTGGAACATGAGTCACCCCTGGTGCGGACCATGGCGGCGGACTCCCTTGGTTGGATTGGCGGGCAGCGAGCCCGAATGGCTCTGAAACAGAGGGCCGCCAAAGCCCCAATAAGGGAGGCCGAAGTTGTTTTGCGATCACTGATTCGTTGTGCAACGGCTGAAGACATGGCTTTTTTCCGCGAGGTGGCGAGCAGCCCGGAACCGGGAATACGATCGATAGTTGCCGACGCCCTTGCGAATGACCCATCAGAAGAGAATCTTAGAATTTTAGTGACGCTCGCAGCGGATCACGATTCGGCTGTTGCGCGGCGCGCTTCAGACTCAATTCGAGCGGTCGAGGCATTGTCGTGACTAACCTCGCACCTACGCTGTCGCAGGATGAATTCTGCCTTATCAACGAATTGCTCACAGAGCGTTTCGGAATTCATTTTCCCGACCGCAAGAGGGAGATTTTGGAATCGCGCTTACGCCCCCGCCTCGAAGCGCACGGCCTCAGTCGTTTTATGGACTATTACTTGCTGCTCCAGTTTGGACTCAACGGCGCCCGCAATGAAGAGATCGAACAGCTCATCGGCTCGGTGACCAACAACGAGACCTATTTCTTTCGCGAGACCCATCAGTTCGATGCTCTGTTCGGCCAGGCTCTCGACGATCTGAGAGCCTCTTCTCCTTTCCGTCGCGGCCTGCGCTTTTTGTGCGCAGGGTGTTCATCGGGCGAAGAACCACTCACCCTCAATACCTATGTGCGGGAAAATCAATACCGGCTGGGCGCTCAGGCAGTGACCATTGACGCCTTCGATCTGGATCGCGACAAGATCAAAACTGCGCTGGCGGGGGAGTATGGTGAACGATCGTTGCGAGCGTTGAGTCAGGAGCAGATCCAGCGTTATTTTTCAGTTACCGGGGATGGCCGCTACCGGCTGAAACCTATGTATCGTAACGGTGTTCGTTTTTCGACTGGCAATATCCTGGAACGGTCGACGATCCAAGTGGCCGGTGTCTACGACGTGATCTTCTGTCGAAATGTGCTGATCTATTTCTCAGACGAAACCTTGCTCAAGGCGGCCGAAAACTTTGCCTACTGGCTGCGTCCTGGGGGCTTGCTCTTCCTCGGTCACTCCGAGTCGCTTCTCGGGAAATCCGATGCTTACGAGGCGGTACGTCTCAATAATTGCATTGTTTACCGGCGCCGATGACGAACGGAGTGTGAGCCATGGCCTCTTACAGTTGGGTCGTGAAAGTGGTGGTGGTCGTTGTTGCTCTTACATGTCAGATGGTGTGGGCGGAAGACGATATCGCTTCATCGTCAGCCGAGTCTTCCGAGACCACCGGGACGCGTGGCTGGACCTTTGAGACAGCTCTGACCGTTGATATTATCTCGAACCTCTCGGGTGGCCTTGATCAGGGCACCGATGTTCTCGAAAACTTAGATATTCAGCTGACTCTAGACCTCGACACGATGATCGGCTGGTCGGGCACAACCTTATTCATGTACGGTCTCGCCAATCATGGTGACAGCCCCAGCGAGACAGTTGGTGACTTCCAGGTTTTGGATAATATTGATGCGCCGCAGCATGCCTCGATCTACGAATTGTGGCTGGAAAAACTCCTGTTGGGTGGCAAATTATCTCTCAAGTTAGGCCTCTATGACTTCAACAGCGAGTTCGACTGCACCGAAACCGGAGGACTCTTCCTGAACAGTTCTTTTGGCATTGGCCCTGATTTTTCCCAAACAGGCAAAAACGGTCCGTCTATCTTTCCGGTAACGTCGCTTTCTTTGCGGGCTGCCGTCAGCCTCACAGACAACATCTATTGGCAAGCCGTCGTAGCTGATGGCGTTCCAGGTGACCCGGAAGATGGACCAGGCACTCATATCAGTATCGGCAGCGACGACGGCATTCTTTTTTTGACTGAGGTCGGCATGCTCGATGACGATTCGTTGGGAAAAATTGCCCTCGGTGCTTGGTACTATTCGGCCGAGGAAGATGAAGATGCCGCCGGAAACCCGATCGAACCAACTCACAACCACGGTTTCTACGTGGTGGGCGAAACGGCCATATTTCTGGAAGAAGATTCTTCGCAAGGCCTGACTGTTTCTGGCCGTGTCGGTATCGCCGATGCAACGATCAATCAGGTCGAAACTTATCTCGGCGGAGGTCTGGTATACACAGGGCTGGTTCGTAACCGTGATCAGGACCGGGTGGGATTAGCTATCGCCCATGCACGAACCAGCGGTAATTACCGTAGCGCTGTGGGGGCGGAGGATCACGAAACTGCCATCGAACTGAGTTACGCGGCGGAAATCACCAATTGGCTGACTCTGCAACCTGACATCCAGTACATCATCAACCCGGGAATGGACCCGGCCCTTGATGACGCATTTGTCGTGGGACTCCGCGTTGTTTTAAGTTCGATCCTGGAGTAGCCTACAATTCACATTCAAGACGCCTACGAAGCCGTGCGATTCAATAACTGCGACTTCAAGAAAAGGAGCAAGAGAATTGGCCGCTGCCATTCGCCTAGCCGTTGTTGACGACTCTACCTTTGTGCGCATGGCACTGCGCCGCATTCTGGAACGAGAACCATCCATCAAACTCGTTGGCGAAGCTGCTACAGGTGAAGAACTGCTGAAAAACCTCGGTAAGTGGCGTCCCGAGGTGATTACCCTCGACCTCAATATGCCGGGTATTGGCGGCCTCGCGACTCTGGACCGCATCATGGCATGGCGGAACGTGCCGGTGATTATCCTTTCCACCCATTCGAGCAAAGATGCCCCGTTAACGATCGAAGCCCTGCACCGGGGTGCTGTCGATTTTATAGACAAACAACAGTACTCTCTCGTCGACTTTGACGCCCTTCGCAAGGTCCTGATTGAGAAGGTCACACTTGTTACGGGCCGAGCGGATACGGCCGCCGCGCCTGCTCCGCAGCGCCGTGAAGCAAAACCAGTACCGATACCAGCGCCTCCTGTACACCGTAAGAGTGGTAATTTTGGCGTGGTCGTGATCGGCGCCTCCACCGGAGGACCGCCAGCAATTCAACAGATTCTCGAACGTTTGGTTACGCCAATTCCAGTGCCGGTGGTGATCGTGCAGCACATGCCGGAGGGCTTCACCGAGGCATTTGCCAGCCGTCTCAATAGTCGCCTGAGCTTTCCTGTTCTCACTCCGGTTCACGGGCAGGAGTTCGAAGCGGGCTCGGTATACATCGCGTCGGCAGGCGCCCATCTTCATCTGCAAGGTGAGCCGGGTTATCTGGAGGCTGTGACAACCCGGTTTCCCGAGAAAGTATCCCACCGGCCTTCAGTCGACGTAATGTTTCGATCGGCCGCACGGCTCGCTGAAAGTGGCGTTCGGTCGCTGGCAGTCCTGCTGACAGGAATGGGAAAAGATGGTGCCGAAGGCCTGGCCGAATTGCATCGCTGCGGTGCTCATACCCTGGCTCAAAACGAAAGCACATGCATTGTATGGGGAATGCCCAAAGCCGCCTTGGATCTTGGTGCGGTGATGGAAGAGTTGCCGCTGCCGGCAATCGCCTCTCGCATCAACGAATTGCTTCCTGCACGGAGTGGGGCTCGAGAAACGTCAGCATGAAGCAGCCTCATCAAAGGAGGGTCAAGATGAAAATACCAATTTTCCTCCTCTGCCGGATTGCCAACAAAGTGAGCACTCCTGCCAAGTAAGTTCGCAAACCTCGTCTCGAACCGGTCGAATCAAGCCAGGATCCTGGGCATAAGAATTGCTTTGCAGGATTCGATGTGGTTGATGTGTTGAATAAGGTTGATTCGAAGTCGCCGACGGGTCGCGAAGCCGCGTTTGATCATTTCAATCGCTTCTTATTCGAGAGTAGCCCGCTGAGTATGTGGATCGAGGATCTCTCCGAGATTAAGATCTATGTCGACGGCCTCAAGTTGAGTGGCATCACTCATTGCACCAATTACATGTGGCGTCACCCTCTGGAATTGGCGGGTCTGGCGGCTAAGGTTCGAACTGTCGATGTCAACGAAGCCGCGCTCGCGATGTTTGCCGCTAGCGATAGAGACATTTTCCTCGCACGGCACAATCAATTGCTGGTTGATGATATCTACCTCATCTCAATCATCGGCTTCATGTCCAGCGGCCGGAATGAAGCGAATTACCGAAAAGGGGTGGTTGTTACAACCTGTACAGGCCAACCGGTAAAAGCAATCCTCAGGTGGAGTCTGGGGCCGAACGATAGGGTGGCCTGGTCGCGGGTTCTGGTTTCTGCCAGCCCCGCGATCGATTAACCCGTACTTCTCACTAACGTCTCTCCTAAGAAACTTCCTGGTTGTTGAAGGCCCGAGTGGGGGAACCGGAATCCCTTTGGGATGGACCAGAGCAGGAAATAAACGCAAAGGCGCAGAGACGCAAAGAAAAACCAATTTGCGCCTTTGCGTTGTCTTCTGGATTGTGGCGTTCGTTGCATTGAGTTTCTTGCCGATGTGTCCCGGTAGCGCAGCCCGGGTGAGGAGCTCCTATGAAAGCTAGCGAGAAAAACGGGTTAACCAATCAGCGAGCCGAATTGAGTACAACGGAAACGACGCGGGTTTGGCCTCTTCGATCGAGGGTGACTTCTATCTTCTGACCGGGTTTGCGGCGCTCAAGAAGAAGGCGAATATCAGATGGAGTGTGCACCGGTTCCCCGTTGATTGCGGTGATGATATCGCCGAGTTCAATGCGGCCGTTGCGGAGGCGAAGGGTTGGCTGGATGCCGGCGTTTTCGGCGCCTGATCCCTTAGCGACGTAAAGCACCAATGCACCTTCGATGCCGATTCGCCGATTGATATGCTCAGACGCCAGTTCGACGCCGAGCGCTGGCCGTTGCACTTTCCCATACGCGATGAGATCGGCAACGACCCAGTTGACAGTGTCGACCGGAATGGCGAATCCGATACCCGCATATCCGCCCGAGGGGCTGTAGATCGCGGCATTGACGCCGATGAGACGGCCGGCCGAGTCGAGTAGGGGGCCGCCCGAGTTGCCGGGGTTGATTGCAGCGTCAGTTTGAATGACGTCGCGGATTGGTACGCGGGCCAAAGATTCAATCTCCCTGCCAAGCGCAGAGATAATTCCCGTCGTCAGGGTCTGGTCGAAGCCGAAGGGGTTGCCGATCGCTAATACATTTTGTCCAACTTTGAGATCTCCTGATGTGCCGATCTTTAATGGTTTGAGTTTTGCGTTTCCTGGTTTGATGCGGAGAATAGCAAGGTCTTTCTCGGGTGCAGCGCCGATCAGCGACCCAGGAAAGGCTGAGCCGTCGGATAATGTAACTTCGAATGCGTCGGCCTGGTGCACGACGTGGTAGTTCGTGATGATATGACCCTTCGAGTCCCAGACAAACCCGCTGCCTGTGCCTGATGGTATCTCCATGACATTCAGCCGGAAAAAATCGCGGCGATGGGTCAAAGATGTGATGTAGACAACCGATGGGGAGGCTTCATCGAAGAGTGCTGTTGTTGATTTTTCCACTTGAGTGAGAGGTCCGCGAGGAGAAATCTGACGAGGTTCAGCGACGCCTCGGCCCAAAAGGTTTGGGGCGATCGTCAAAATCGCAAAGATGCCCGAGAACAAAACGGCGATGACGATGAATACCTTTTGGTATATGGTTTGGTGTTTCATCTTGTCAGCTCCCCCGCACGACAAAGTATAAGATGCCATGGTTGCCGTGCGCTACTCCTAAGAAACTTGCTGAATATATACGGATTCGCCTTGAACAACGAGAGACTGCGATGGCGGGGGAGCTCGAGGGGGAAAGGCCCCTCTCGAGGATGATAGATAAAGGCGTTGTAGAAGGTAGCGCGGCGGATTTCATGTCCGAAATATGGCCCTCGAAGGCACCGCTACGCGTCGCCTGCTCCGCGGCAGTGTGCCTTAAACGACGATGTTCTCACGAATATGTTCGTAGGGGCGCTGCTTGC
>PJEL010004567.1_pt1 | contig 11365 bp, 18 predicted proteins | sample 1853271 | NCBI WGS metagenome assembly PJEL01 (sample SAMN08108733, study PRJNA415343) | Invertebrate metagenome, whole genome shotgun sequencing project. | host: Globobulimina | place: Sweden: Gullmar Fjord | collected 2015-08 | reverse complement strand
TGCCTTCACGTTTTTCGACAACAACTAAACCACACATAAAGGTGGAGTGATTGAGACACCTTACCTAGTAACACCAGCTGTGGTGATATTGAAACGCCGAGTGGAAATAACTCTCCGATTAGAATAGGTACCATTCAGCACAACGGCACTCTTGTTCCTTGCCCACCTCACCACATCTGGTGTTACTAGGTAAGGTGTCTCAATCAATCCACCTTTATGTGTGGTTTAGTTGTTGTCGAAAAACGGGAAGGCATTAATAATGCCCCACCTCCCCCCTCTTTTGCAAGAAATATTCGGCTAGCCATACCTAAGGAATTCAGCTTTCCGGAGCCCCCAGACACGTGGAATATTGGATCTGCATTGAATGATCTCGGTGGTATGATTGCCCCTAACTCGCGCTTGGGAGCTATTCTGTTAAGATTCCGTCGGATGCAGTCACAACTCGAAAGCTGGGAAGAAGAGGCAAGTAGAGGTGATATGCTGAGTAATGATGATGGTCAAATACTTCCAGCAACAGATCTCAGCAAGCTAGACCGCAAGATCTGGATTATTACCACTGCTGCTCTCCCTTGGATGACAGGTTGGTGTGTTGGGCCTCAGTTTGGTAGTAGAGTTTTGCTAATCTTTCTGATTGATAGGCACTAGTATGAACCCTCTCCTACGAGCGGCTTTTCTTGCAGGCCAACGAGGGAAGGGGTTTGTAACTTTAATGATCCCGTGGCTGGATGAGGAGAAGCAAGGAGCGCTGTTCGGTGACAAGACCTTCTCGACTCCAAGTCAGCAACAAACCTACATACTTAACTGGCTGCGGAGTGCAGATTTGATTAATGGAGCAAATGCATTGAGGATTGTATGGTATCCAGGTCGTTTTGTGGATAAAATGGGATCAATATTCCCGGTAGAAGATATCACTAGTCTCATTCCAGACGAAGAAGCCGATGTGTGCATCTTAGAGGAACCTGAGCATCTCACATGGTTTCGTGCGACCGGAAGCAATTGGAGTAAGAAATTTACACATGTGGTAAGGGGGACGAACCGTATATATCCCGTAGGGGTTATTTAGTGAGTTGTGGTGGCGAATGAACAGTGCTAGACACTGAAGACTTGATATATGAGGTTGTCGTACAATTTGCAAATTTAATTTTTAATGTTCTATTTCGTTACCACCCCCTCCCTGTGTCAGGTGGGCATTATTCACACCAATTACTGCTACTATGCCTCTACGGCCCGTGTAAACTATGCTTTACCAGGACCACTGCGACAATCGTGGGTTTGGGCACTGAACAAGCTCATGGCCCGTGCTTACTGTGATAAGATTATAAAACTCAGTTCGACCCTTCAAAGTTTCGCCTCTGAAAAAGAAACAGTCTGCAATGTCCATGGGGTGAGTCAGTTTCAGTTTCAGTTTCAGTTTCAGTTTCAGTTTCAGTTGCAGTTGCAGTTTCAGTTGCAGTTTCAGTTTCAGTTGCAGTTGCAGTTGCAGTTGCAGTTGCAGTTACCGTGGGGCGGGGGAGCAAAGTGTTGAAGAAAAATAAAAGCCGTGGAGGGGAAACGACAACGAATCGCTAATAGTAGTTGTGTAGAGAGCTTACCACTGTGCTGCCCTGCCTCTGTCTTCCTCTCTTTGTACCGCTGCCTTAGGTGAGGGATAAATTCCTTACTGTCGGTGATGTCATTGCATCAGGAGAGGAACAATTCACCAAAGGTGCATATATGTTAGGAAAAATGATGTGGGAAAAAGGTTACGACCGCCTATTCGAACTTATGAAAGAGAATTCTGCTAGCCTCGATGGTTGCTTTGTTGTAGACTTGTACGGTTCGGGTCCGAATGAAGAGGAGATCAAGCATTGTGCTAAGGAAATGGGGCTACCTATAACATGTTTTGGGGCAGTAGATCATGCGACCCTGTCCCAATATCGTGTATTTGTGAATCCCAGCGTGAGCGAGGTCCTATGCACTACTATTGCAGAAGCACTTGCTATGGGCAAGTGGGTAGTGTGCGCTGAGCACCCCAGCAACGAGTTCTTCTACCAATTTTCTAATTGTTTAGTATTTAAGACTTCTGGAGAATTTAAAGAGGCTATGAATAGGGCCCTCGGCGATGATCCTGTCCCTCTACCCGCAGAACAGGTGATGATATGGAAATAATATTGCTGCTACACTGGCTCTCCTCTAGGCATGCATGCACGCAGATTGAGATATATATATAATGGAGTAGTAGACCATTTGCCTAGCCACGGTTTGTTCTTGCTGCTGACGAGTTTGTTGCTCCTCTTACTTACACCTATTACAGCGTCACATGCTGAGTTGGGAGGCTGCAACCGAACGTCTTTTGAATGCGTCAAGGGTGACGGTTGGAGAGGCAAGAAGGAGACGCCGAGCACTCGATGAAATGGCTTATGTCTTCCACTATCACTTAGTACTAGACAATAGATGGGATATAGTCAGCAAACTACTTCAAGGTAGAGGCAGTAGCACCATTCGGACTAACACTGTTTTGGACTTTGTCCGAGGTGACAAGTGACTTGAAAACGACTCTGAAAAAGCTGTATGTATGTAGAAAAAGAGTCAGAGCTCTATAGATGTGTTGTTGTCTGTATTAGCTGTTTATTAAAGGCACTACAATAGTGCCTTTAATAAACAGCTGTCCATCCTTCCTCGGCCCCAAAAATTTCTAAAGCTTATTCTTATTTGCCTTTGAAGACTGTAAATATATAACATGCGTACCCTGGTATAAACCTCTTTACTTCCCTGAGCCCGCTCTGGTCTATCTACCATGTCCTATTCCATTTCTGCACTATTCATATATCATTACACATTCTGGTGGAATTGAATAACAATTGCAGTCTGCAGTGAGTGAGTGACAGCGCACGGACAGTGAGAGTTAAGGAATTGAATTTCACATTCAGTGTTGTTCCCACATCCCCATTCAGTTCAGCGCAGTTTATTGCATTCCAAGGTTGAGTTTAACTGTCATCTGTAATTGGAGAGCCAGGCACGTAGCAAAACTAGAGCCCACCCATCTCTTTCATATTGTCACAATCACGCAAACACTACTGCTTAGTGTATCCGTTCATAAATATTATTTGTGCCCAGCGGTATTCACATCAAGTTGAACTGGAGGGACTGCGGGCCCTCTGCTGCCTGAAGAACGTCTAGAGTCTCTCTCCTCAATCAATTACACATAAAGCACAATGGCTTGATGGAACTTGGATGTATTCTTTTTCTCTGCTTTGCTGTAGCAGCACCCAAGACAGGGGAGGGGGTTGTGAGTGTGTGCCATTCCTGAACCCCACCACTCAGTCTTGAATATCAGTCAATCGCAATGAAAAAGGCATACCACCATGTGCAAGTCTTGGGCGTTTCTTACAGAATCTAATCGAGAGAGAGAGAGAGAGAGAGAGAGAGAAGAAGAAGCCCTTTCGTGCTTTTGGGGTCTTTGAGGACCAGGAGAGTGTCTGCCCAACCCTTTACCGTTGTTACCGAGCCATTGGGCTGCAGTTGGGCGGTACAAAAGCACGCGCCTTATCTCTATCCTGAAAGAAGTTGGAACGAAAGCTGTAAGAATCCTCCCCACCAATCTTTACAAGCTGAATACATAAGATAGCAGATCCGAAAACTACCAATGAAGATGCAAAGCTCATCTAGGTATACAAAAACGAAGTCTCCTCAACAATGGGACTTATGCTATGCCCTTTGACTGCGCTACCAGGGATTATTGTTTTTCATCACCGCCTGATCACAGCTCTTCTTGGATGGTAGCATTCCAAGCAGTGCTAAGGCAACCTCCTGACAGCTACGCTGACACTGACATGAATTTCTCCAGTAAGTCAACAGCATAATGACCCTTCTCTTCTGTGTACTCTTTAAGCCCTGAATTCTCTTAGCCGTGTGTTCCACACCGCCTCAGCCCCACAGTTCCAGGCTTGTTGTTACTCACTTCAGCCGAAAAAAAATATGTCTTTGCAAGAGGTGTGTGACGAGTTCGATTCGAATCGACTGTATACACTATAATGCGGAAAGGCCACAAACCCAGAAAGGTTGTTATGGGCAAGCTTCCCCGGCCAGGAATATTGACCACTTCCCAAGCTTGAAAGTCTATGAAGCAGCTATAAAAGGACAATGTGTACCATCGATCAGTGGTAAATTCATGATCAGGAGTCTTTCCACTAACCCTTAAATGGTGGTCTTCTTCAGACTCTCCTACTATTGTCTTTCCCAGTACAGGTAAATCACTACCTTCCTCGGTAACCACGAAACGGTCTACAACCCGGTACAATGGAAACGTTGCATGAACTTTTTCCTCGTTGAGAAGATCAGTGGAGGAAGAGGATTGAGGTGTTCTTCCGCCCAAACTGTAGTGCATTGATGTAACAATCGTGCTAGCAAATTTCATCACCACACGAGCAAGGGTCATGGTCAATATGCCCCACTTCGGCTTTTCGTTGAGTTCCACTCCCATGTGTGCTATACCTCGTGGTACTACCTTCAATTTAACTTGAATCTGTATTTCGAATTTGTGATTACGGCCCTCAAACAGAGCCGAATTCCAGCTGGGAGGATCGGTTCGACACAGAAACATTAAGCGCCCATTGCAACACTCATTCTCAAACTCTACTGGCTCCTTTTCATTCGGATAACATACGACGTTTGCTCCCATATCAATTTTCAGTCCTGTATCATCCTGCACAATATGACTTGAACTTGATGGTGATGATGGGTTCACATTTCGACCCTGTTTGATGGTGGTAGTGGTGGTGGTGGGAACTTGAACGTCGTTTTGCTTGGGTGCCGTAGCCTTGTCATAATGAATACACTGATGACTGTGCCCTGGGACCTCCTCACGCACTCCACCAACGCAATCAAGGCAAATAAATACCAATACCCATAATAGTAATAATAGTACTGAAGATACTACTGCTGCTACTACTGACTCCATTGGACGTACATTTAAGGCGGCCGAGAGAAGCAGCGTCCCAGCGCCAGAAGCCACAGCCATAACGGGGGTCAGAGGTGACGTCTTATGTATCAGTAGTACCTTTGATCGTAGTACGCTGCGATACGCTGCGATGAAAAACTCCATACCTAAGCACCAGGGATAGTGTCCATATATTCACCCCCTGCATCTGTATCTGCTCAAGAGATGTGACAGCAGACTGCAATGCGGAGAAATGCAGGCCAAAATGGTAGTCTCCGATGCTTGCGCCGTCTATGTAATGACTCGTTGTTGGGGCGGAAGCTGTATTAGGCGCGTAAGTTAACTTAATAAATACAACAACGTTTTCACTCTATTTTTTCCGCTCGTTTGCAGTTTCCTCCAATCGCGCAGTAAGGTACAAAGCTCTTCGAAAGCCTCACCCTAACTCTAACCATAACCAACCCTAAAGTCTAAATAAAACCTTAATCCTAATCCTAACCCTAATCTTAGATGGCATCCACACCAGGTTGAGTTGGTGCAGAATATAATTCGGAATCACATGGCAGGCAGCATTGTGCTAGAGTTGGAGCAATTCAGGCAACGTTGACGATATTGCCTCTGCGTTCTGGTGGTCCCCTTAATATTAATGGTACTATTGGCATTTCTTCGTTACATGAGAGTAACAGGTGTTGATTTTTGGTACGAGGTAGTTGTTGGCATGTCGCTATTTAGCTGTAAAGGTGTTATCCTGATTTTGTCTTATTATTATCACCTCTTGATATCTCGCTGCTGTTGGTGCAACTGAGCATGTGGCGTAGTAATGGTCATCAAGTTGGGTGCTAAAAAGAAGAAGAAAATGTGAATCTTGTTGTCGTGGGTTGTGTTATGTATCATTGTTACTAACATTGTAATTCTGAGACAACCTGCTTATTTTCTGTGCTCTACAGTCTAGTGGATTCTTTTCTAAAGCATAGAGCTCAATATTTTAGTTAGTCATAGTTCTGCGTGTGGAGCAGCAGCCGCCTTGGACAAAAAGGGGAGGTTGAAACCGACTTCTGCTGGTGGTACAATGGATTGGGATTGGATTATGAGCTATTTCATGGCTGGGCAGGAACTACGCAAATCTGCTGCAGAGAGAAAAGTAACTAATTGTACTTTTATGAATGCCCGCTCTTTTCTCCCTTTTTCACCATGGGACCACTGACAGTCATTCAATCTATCGATACTACTTTTATCTTTTAGGCAAATCCGGATGCTGGATTCTTTGTTTGCTACAGACCTCTGATTGCATTTTCCATTCCCGTATTAGTTACACATTCGATCTGGTGGCCCTATATGGTGCTAAATGATGAGTTATCTTTATACACTGAAAATGACTCTAATGGCAATCCATACTGGATACTGTCAGGTAATGTGTAATACTGGTGGCATATGTCATTAGGGTGTTTCGTATAACGGCATCGTGTTACTTGCTTCTCTCCTTTTTCATGCGACAACAGTTACAGCTGTGTTTGCCAGCTTTATAGCAGGACTGACCAGTGAAGGAGGGGCATCTGTGTTCTTCCCAATAATGACAATTGCATTGGATGTTCTTCCCAAGGTTGCCCGGGATTTCTCACTTATGATCCAGGTACACCACACAATGTGTGTATTTTCTGTCCCTGGTGCACCACAGCCAGAATGTTATGGTTTCCCTTGTTTGATAGAGTAGAGACACCTAATTTGTCTATCCTATCTAGAGTGTTGGAATGACTGCTGCAGCTATTACTATCATTATCATGAAGGTTAAAGTTGAGCGAGCAGCACTAGTATTCTGCTCCATAGGTGGGGTCGTAGGAATAATAGTTGGGCTAGACCACGTGGCTCCTCAACTTGAACCTGCATACTCCAAGATGTATTTCGTATGCATCTGGTTTTCATTTGCTTGGTCATTGTACTGGTTGAATCGCTACCATGATCGCCAAACCTTCAATAAGATACCTGAAGTAAGTCGTCCTGCTGATTATATCAGCCGTCGTCATAAGTTCTGCTGCTCTGTATTATGCCCTCAAGTGCTCATTATGTGATGGACCTCGACATCATGTTTGGCATCGAAACAATGTTGCACATTACCACAGTACAATGTGCCTGTATTGACGCCCTCCATGACTTCACCGGGTCGAAGAGTTTGGCGGTATGTGTAGTAGTATCGAAGCCACCGTCATCTTCACACCAAGAAGCCGTCTTGCCTGAAGTACTATATCCCAATTAGATGGTGCAACTGGAAAACCGCAACGCTACTCTTAGCTGGATTTTTGGGTGGAATTTTCAGTGCTATTAGTGGCAGTGGGATTGATATATGCAGCTTTGCAATTTTGACACTGCTGTTCCGAGTTTCAGAGAAGATTTCAACACCAACGAGTGTACTGCTGATGGCAGGAAACACGATGATAGGTTTTGCTTATAGGTAAACTGTTTAGTTTAGGGTTAGGGTTTAGTTCTCTCAATTTTTTGTGTATTCTATTCAATTCCATTTTACTACAACCATTACATGAATGGGCATATCGCAGACAATTTAAGCAAGGTGGAGTGGAAGATGAGGCGTGGAAGTTCTTCGCGGTCTGTGTACCAGTTTGCGTCATAGGGGCCCCACTTGGTGCTCTCATTGGAAGCTACTTTCATCGTCTTGTACTTGCAGCATGCATTTATATCACTGATACTGTTCAGCTAGTTGGAGCACTGGTTGTTGTTGAACCGTGGACTTCAAAGAAGACAGACACACCGCTTCATCTTATGTTGACATCAGGAGCAATTCTGTTATCAGGAGCTGTTTTTTTTGCCACCCTGGCTCACGTGGTATGATGAGATGATACTTCTCCAGATTCTAACTAAAGAATTTGGCCCCTTCGCTTACTACTCACTCTCATATTCGTACTCTCTCATACACAATGCTGTTTCGCCGATGCTCTTCACGCACTAGGGTGGACGTCTCCTGGGTTGCATCCCTAACGATAGTGATGAGAGCGAAACAACAGACGACCAAACAGCATGGATGGATGAAGATAATCAGCATATTGAATCAACCATGGTACTCAAGGCCATACCTGTTGAGGGGATACGTGAAATCAAATTGAGTTAACAGTACATGTGTGTGTTCATAGTAGCAACACCGTGTATGGTTTGGTAAGCGGTAGTAATTAGGATTAGGCATATTATGGTAGCATAAGTATAGCCAGCCATCATCTTAGGTTTTACTGTGGATAACAGGCTACGATCAGTAGATTACAATGATATACACTCTTCTTCTTCTCCATCCGTAATATAAGTACGAAATGTATGGGCAGATCAACAACCAATTTTAAACTAAAATGGCTTGTGCCTTGGAAATGATAAATATAATTACGTGAGCACTGCATTACTAAATGATGTCTGTCCACGATCAGTGCAGTAACAGGATAGAGTTTGCATTTTCATAATATATCATCTCTCCTGTCACAGCCCCATTTCACTACTTGTTTTTTTTCTATTGTTCCGATGGCGGGCCATCTGTACATGTCCATTGCATCCATTGCGTCCATTGCTTATGTCATAGGAACCACCATTTGCTGCTGTCATGACATACACGCTATCATTGATATATGTATCGTTGGTTTTTGGCATGGATATCTCAACAGTAATGTCATTCTTCGTTAATTTTTCAGTCGGCTTTCCATTCTTAACCTCAATGTAGCCATTATTTATTTTGCCATTCCTCTTCACCACTTCTTTCAAGGGCTGTCGTGACTGTTGAGAACGCTTGGTTGTTTTCAATGTTGACTTCCAGAATCTTTTCACTGCGTAATGCAAGAAGAGAATGCCATAGCTACGCAGCAACACAGTGGTAGGAAAGGAGTAGTTAGTACAGGGGCTGCTTTCGCGGATTACAATTTAACGCTGGTGCACTATGGCAATTACAACACAAGTGGTGTTGTTTGGGTGCTTTGCTCACATACCTAGTATACATTAGCGATCCTACTGCCAGGTTCTCCAAAGAAAGGTACGCATTTCCCTGTGAAAAAATGGTGATGTTATAATAGTCTCCATATGGATGTAGATATAAGCATCAGTTTGTGGAAATAGGGCGGCCTTCAGAACACACGCACTTGTCCATAGTAGCTCCACGACATATAACAAATAGCAACACCGAGGAACATTTGCGAAATCTGCACAGCAGGCCAGGGAGGGGTGTGGTGTCAGCAGCAGCAGGGAAAGAAATGGCAACGGCGAGTGGGTGATGGTTCCCAAGGTGAGGTTTGAGGTTTGCTTGGCTTGGCTCACCTGTAAAGTCGTGACCAAAAACGGCGGACAAATGCGAATCTTGAAGGTTGACATACTATAATACAGGTACCTGAGGAGTACAATTAGAAGACCTACAATAGTGTCGTCGCGTCACAGTGGTCGTGGAATAAAAAAGTTGATTACTAACATTATGGAGTGAACACCATAATTCATTGCCGCTGTGATGTTAAAGAGCAGGGATAACACGTGTGGTGTAAGTCATCAGTCTCATCTAACACAATCACACCAAGGATGGGTTGAGTGGCTTACCAAAGAGAGAACCAGATGGAGAATGGATGAAAAGGCTGTGCCAGCAATAAAGTAGGACTGATATATGATGATACCTGTACGTAGAGTTCAGATGCATGAGGAGGAGGAGGAAGTAGTAGGGTGGTGGGAAATACGTCGTTGTTGTATTCGCAGTTCTTACCAGTGAAGGAAGAGCAATGGCTTCTTACGTAAAATAATGAAAACAGTATCCCCGAGCTCAGGGATCTGTTGGAGGGGGGGCATGAATAATCATCAGCATATAGTAGTGGTATTTAGCGTGATGAAAAGAAAAGCACAGGTAGTGACACCTTCGAAAATACAAATAGGTGAAGCCATAAATATTGTGGACCATAGCCGACAAATGGTACGGGATCTGACGACTGTTGAGGAGTTACAGAAGGAGGAGGAGGATGTAAGTGGGGGGGCAATAAAAAAAGGCCACAAAGTCAAGATGATGAGCAATTCAATCCAACTTGCCATCACAGTGCGAAACCCGTACGTCCAGAAACACGAAATAAGGTAAGGCATTGTTCGCATAAACCCAATAAAACTAATGAGGAAAGCCGGTAGATGTGAGTCATCATCAATCATCACTGAAGTTGTGGGGGGTACTGCTGATGGTCGTAAGAGTATTCAAGAACCCCCCTCATCATCTCATCACCCCCACCGCTACTTTAAAACATGGTGATACAATAATTGGTATGCTACTAACTAACCAAAATTATATTTATACCAGTTTGGATAAAGGGGTGGTGGTGGTGACAGCGGACATGATAAAGTCAGTCGTGTTGGGAATGATATAAGCAGCACCAACCTAAATATGGCAAGCAATAAATTCCACGCAAACAGGGGCCATCGCAAATTAAATGGCTTGCGATTGGCCATGTATCGTAGACCTACAATGCACCCTAATGCATAAAGGATAGAAGAAACAATTGGAACTATGGGTGTGATAGAACAAAACATTGGAAAGATCTGAGATAATACCGCGAAGAAAGAGAGAGAGAGAGAGAGTAAGTATGTATCCCACAAAACAAAATAAGACAAAATAAACCTAAATAAATCATACTCTTCATTTCACTCTCCCTCGCTCACACTCACATATCTAATCTCCGTTCGTTAACCTATAACATTCATACTTAACCAACACCCATCATCCACACATCTCACACACACACACACACGCACACAAACACACATTTCAAATTTCAATTGCATTACCATTCTCACTAACTATACAATCCCCCTCTAACCGTAGCTAACCCTAACCAATTCCCAACCCCTTAAACAAACACTCCTCATCATTCGCACATCCCATTTCCATGTTTCACACACGCACATTCAAACCCTAACGGGACCCGGAACCCTATTCACCCGAACGCATTTCCCCAATGCCCAACATACACACTTACCTTTTCCCAATTGAACTCCTTTTCATATTGCATGTAAAAATAACTAGGAAACACGTCGTATACCTCCTTTGCTGCCCATGCATCAGCCGGGGCATCGGGGGGTTGAAGCATGCACAGATTCCGCGTTGGACCCCATTGGAGCAGGTACGTATTCAGGTTCATCATTTCCTGGGATATGTGTGGCTCCCTTAGAGGTTCGGCAGTCCAAAAATCCCAGGCCTTTTGAAAGAACCAAAGTACCGTTACGAGGGTGAAAGGAACATTTCGCAATGAAATGTGCTGGTTACGCGGCAATTGACATTGCATTGTGATAATTCATCGTTGGGGGTGAGTCACACTTTGTTGCGGTATTCGTATCAGAATCGCGAATACGAGACTCTTCCCACCGCCAACCACTACGCCGAAGGATAAGTAGCGTAGTAGCCAAACAAATAGTGCTATTCACTATGTTACAATCCTTCCTTAGGAT
>PJEL010004566.1_pt1 | contig 11366 bp, 9 predicted proteins | sample 1853271 | NCBI WGS metagenome assembly PJEL01 (sample SAMN08108733, study PRJNA415343) | Invertebrate metagenome, whole genome shotgun sequencing project. | host: Globobulimina | place: Sweden: Gullmar Fjord | collected 2015-08 | reverse complement strand
CGATTTTCAAAATTCGTCCTGACTGGCCGTCCAGGCTCGATCTCGTGATTCGGCCTCATATGGTTTCCGCTATGGGATCGTGACCTTTGGTGGTCACCCAAATAGGCACATCGTTCTGAATGTCCAAAACGAGAAAACAGAGCAATTTGGTTGAGCATAAATAAGAATAAGATGCAAATTTAGGATATTTTTTCCGTGTTGGTAGTATCCTTACAAGGTTTGATAGATTTAGTATGGCTGTTTACTATTACATGATTAGAGCAAATACTTTTTTGGTCAGGATAAGGTGTGATCTCATATCTCCATATTACTCCTAGTAATATGTATGAATTGCCTCTGGATGTATCGCTATGAGCTGTGAGACTAGTAGCCATGATGGGTGTCGTCTTGTTGTGGATCTTCTCCGCATGTTTGCTCTCCGGATTTATTTCCTTCTTTTTCCCTAGAGTAAGGTGAGGCCCAGTTGGTTCCATTCATCTCCTCGTTCGCTGTATCCCTCGATCTACTGCTCTCGATCGCTCTCGCCTTCTTCTCCTAGAATTGCGCGCCATTCTTTCCAAGAGATGCCGGTCACGTTCGGTTGTATCCTCTGTATTGGGTTCTGGGTCTATGATATCATCCATTTCTTCCTCTGATTCCGAGGTGGTGGAAGAGGCACTTTCGTAAAGAGGGTCGTCTTCTGGATTTTCTGGTATCTGTTGCTCCACTATATCTTCCATTGGTTGCGCCAGCTCTTGCTCCTCCGCCCCATCGTGCCACCTGATTTTGATGTCATAACCATCTTGAGTGGAATTCAGAGCCCAATATGAAGCCATTCGACTGTTGAACAACCGCACAGCTTCGCATGCAAGAGAGTGCTCATACTTTTTTTGTCTTGTGACTCTTTCTGGTGTCTGCTCAACTTCGCCGTCCAAATTTGGCAATACCATCCGGAATTGAATATTCTCCTCGTAAAATTTTCTGTTATATTGCTTGAGGACCGCAATAGCATCCGCAACTGGTTGCCCAACTGTTGGATACCTTGCTGGAATGAACCTGTAATTACCCTTTCTTTCTTCCTCCAAAGTGAACGACATAATCCAAGGCAATCGAACTTTCACCAAGGCTGCTATGAACACGTTATTCAGTAATTCTCGAATCCAGCTTCCTTGCCGCATAATACCCTCAACCCCTATCGACGCGAGGGGGGCGCTGACGGGGCAGTATGGCCTCAAACTGTTTATCAGTGCCGAGAAGAAGGCCATTAGTATTGTCTGATTATAGGGTTGGAAAATTCTATTAGGCTCGAGGCGCTCAAGCACGTTCAACACCACGCGGTCGATATAGCCACTCCCTTTCGCTACCAGTTCCTCATGACCCGACTGTCGACGCTCGAACAGGCAACTGTCTCGCAATTGCCCTCTCCCGGCATTTACAATTTCCCCGCCGTTGTCCCTCAGGAAATCTATGATTTTCGAAAAATTCTCATCATTAAAGATGCCCATCAGAGTGGAGCCATCAGGACAACCCATTACTAGCGGAGGTGACCCCTCACTGCACAGAGGAATACAGGTCCTCTTGTCTGGTGAAGTCAGCGAGTGGTATCCAATCCATCTGGCAGAGAGTAATCTCTTTTTTGAATTTTCTACTTCAATCTGACCTGGAAGAATGATTTCAAGACAAAATTTGTGCTTCCTGACCAGGGTTTCCACAATTGAGACTGCAAGGGAGTTGAGCAGCAACCAAGGCAAGGCAGAGGGAGGGACCATGCTCATGATTTCCCCAAACCAGTGCTGCAGTAACACAAATTTCCTCTTTGCACGAAGTTCACTATTTTGTTCTTCATCCATGGTATCTAATGGCGTTCGCTGCCCGATCCGTCGCCGAGTCACAGCATCATAGAAACACTCTCTCAGCACAAAGTTGAAGTCGTCTCTTTCCATGTCCTCCAATCTGTAGAAGTACGTCAAGACACCATCATCATCCCACTCGAAGGTTCTCGTTCTCTGCTCGTGCTTCATACCAAGCAATAAAGGCACGGGAACTGTCATAATGCCATGCATCTTCAACCCATCTCTCAGGACTGAAGCGGCACGAGATCGGAACAATAGCGACATGGGCATGTTCTTGTTCAATCTCCGCTCTATGCCAAACAACAGATGAGACAGTGCACCGATGCACATCGCAAAACTATTGCAAAGGTCATATGAGATCGTTCCCCAGCGCCTGAGCTCCATACGGCCTCTGATCCACAGAATTTGAATCCACGGAATAGTAACCGACCTGACAATCTCCGGAAACTCGTCATTGTAACTGTAAGAGAACAGACGTTCTGCATCTACCTGTAGGAGCTTTTCAACCCTGTTCTGTACGTGTTCAAGCAAATTACCCTCGAAGAACTGACCAATATTCGCCTCTACATCCCTTGGTAAAGAAATACAACATATTGACGTATCCCCTATCCGATAGGGCGCACCATCCGGACTCTCATCTAGAAACTTTTGCACAGTCTTTTGAATCGATTCACATAATTGTTTCCATTCACCTGCTTTGGTTTCTCGCGTTTTGTTAAGGTGCACCTCGTCGGTCAAAAGATTCAAAAGCGGCCGCACGAAGTCCTTTTGGCTCTTGTAGAGTGAAGACTCCATGGTATATCACCGTATCACCGTTTCGTAGCCTATCAGCCAAGAACTATACAATTCTTGGGCCCTCTCGTCTCTTAGATCCATGTTTTCGGCCTGCTGGATACCCTCGCCAAACACTGGAGCACCATACGGCTCACACAGCTCTGATATGCCGAACTGAGCAATGCCATCGTTCTCAGCCATAGCCTCTCTGACCAATGCAGCGTTCATAGGAAACGACGCCGTTGCTGAGAAGCCACAAGGACCAAAAGATTGACTAGATCCCCAGCAAGAGTATACCGCCAGTTTGAGGCTAGCAGCCAGTCCGTTGGGCTGATCTTCCTCATCATCATCCCTACCTGGGGGATGGCGATGGGGAGGATATCTTTGTCTGAATGCTTTGACTTCTTCCAGTAGGGTATCCCTCCGTAGATGCAGGCGTATCGATTGAGGGTCAAGAAAATACGGGCAGTCCTGCTCGAGTATCTCAAAACTTCCCCTCCCATCACGTCTGACGACTGACACCTCCATGGCAATTGATGGGACGCAAAAGACTTTGAGTTCCCGCTGTTCCCCATTGATTGTCGCCAGGTTTTTTTTTATCATTTGACATATATTCGTCGCGATGTCTCCAGAATCACTCCCCCTGGGCTCCTCTTCCCTCGCCCAAGCTTCATCACGATGCCCTCCCTGCCGTCTGGCCATTTGCATGTCTCCTATGAACCATAGGTGATTCATCATCAGGAGATAACTCGTCCGGATTCTATCACAGATGACCTCCTCCATTTGCGGCTCTCGTTCCTCTTCTGGATTCACCGTAGAGCGATTCTGGCGTTGCTGGAATTGTAGGTACAAATCAGCCTGTCCACGACTATCCAGGTAGGCTATCTGGTTCCTCCGTAAGCGGATGCGCTGATCCAATTGCTTCAGAGATTCCGATGACAACGTACATGGATTGTTTGATGTATGTACTGCGTTTACACGCGAAGAAGACGCACCAACCCTGTTGTATTCGCTGTGTAAGAAGTCCACACAAAGTTGCCAGGCAACCCGGTTGCATGGGGTATCCTCTGTGACAGCCATCTGACAGACGAACAAGAACGTGCTGCTGGGATGCCCAAGATTTCCAATGAGTCGTTTTGAAAGCCATGGCCACACATTCGCCCTGCCCGCTTGCACAGCTCTTGGTCCTCTGCCTACCTTACCGATTACCAGGGCTGGAATATTGTCAGGCCGGTATTCCTCCTCCTCTTCCTGGATCTCATCACCAGTTGCTCTGCGAGGGACCATATACATACGTCCACGTTTCAAAGCCTCTTGTTCTTTGGCGAATGCTTCAGTTCGATTATTTACCCCCATCCTTATAGCACTGAAAACGTACACTCGATTGGTGATGATCGAAAATGTGTCAAGGTCAATGGCCTTCCTCAAATATGCATCCTCTCTCTGCCTGATCAAGTCTTCAATGGAGCTAAGGTGAATAGCACCATGGGATTGAGGACTCTGGGTTTGTTCTTCACCATGATCGCCGTCTTCCTGCATACAGACCGGTCCATCCACCGGTGGAAGTTGGAACAATGGCTTATGCCAGTCGACTCTTGCCATCTCCTGCTGGTTGGCGCGAATCGTGTGCTGGAGCTCTTGACCGGCATTAGTATCCTCCATTTTTTGCAATATTAACTTCTTGATGCGGTCCTTCACGATACACTTTGCCCTGAAAACCGCATCCGTGTCCGATGCACCATCTTCTTCTAACCCGGCTACGGTCCTCTTGTCAACCTTTCCATAGTTCTGTGATTCAATAGATATTATAGATAATTAAATATCGTTCGAGTGTGATAAGAGACACTTTCCAGGGGAAAAGTCTCTTGGTTGTAGCATCACAACGCACCTTCCAAATCAGTTCGAAACTCGGTGAGCTCATCGTAATCCAAACCTTACGTATGAAAATTTTCGTTTACATATGTTAAAAAATTATATATATACTGGAAGAGGTGAGTATTGTCGTTGATTGTTGAATCGCAGCTAACAGCTTTGCATGCATGTTCACGGAGCAGGTTTCGGAAATCGTTGTCCCGATATCGGGGCATCGAACGAAATAATACAGACAAACAAGCCTCCCTCCTACATTAAGTGTTTCCATTTGTTTAAATAATACTATACGGAAGAGAAATCAATTGTACAATACTCCTGACGATTGGTTGCTTCCAAAAACCCCGAGTCATCGCCGTGTCTCGTCAACATCTTGCTTGCAAACTCCTTCAGGAGCGGTAAAGTCTCATCAAATTGAAGACAATTCATGCAATATAGAATTATAGTAAATAATTACTGTAATAAACAGGGAATATTCTGTTCGGTTGGCTATAGGACGCAAAAATCCCGATCTCTGCTACCAGTACTGAAAGACAGCAAATAATATGGCACGTTCTGGGAGAAGGGTGACATGCGGTGTGTGTCAGAAGAAAAAGCCGATGTCTTCCATGAGATATGAAGATGCTGCAAGAACGATTGGAACCTGTAATGCTTGTCGCATGGCGGGTCGAGGAGCTCCAAGTGCAGATGCCCCAGGTAAGAATCCTTACATGTCTTTGCCCATGATCAGTATCAACCATTTGCGTCTGAGATACTTTTTGGGATAACATGCATTCAGATATAGAACAGCAGGCACCGTTACCACCACGATCAGAAGAAGTGCCAGAAGTAGATCAAGTGCCAGATGTTGATGAACAAATACAAGAACAAGAGGAAGGTGAAGGTGAAGATCACAGTCCAGGTGATCAGAACAATGTAGCAATATCGAATGAAATAGAAGTGGCGAATGAAGAAGTACAAGAAGATGGGGAAGGGGAAGGTCACAATTCCGGCTCTGATAATGTGGAAAGAGAGGGTTCAGATTCTGAACGTGGCATTCAAGGTATGTGTATGTGTGTGCGTGCAATTGTCATCTCTTTTCAACACAAAGTAAGTAATTACTCTTTTACTGAGGTATAGCCGGTCGATCTCCGTCAGTTTCATCACTCTTTGATGAGGGAAGGGAAGAGGAAGAGGAAGAGGAAGAAGACAATGTAGTTGGAGTACCAGAATCAGGGTATCGAGGCCCTCGAGACACGCGCCAGAATCGTGTCCGTAATCTTCTGGAACCAAATAGAAGGGAGAACCGAGATGAAAACCCCACTGCAAGACAGGAAATGGTGATTCGAGGAGTTGATTTGTTTCGTGAGGATGAATACCCCTCGGGGTATGATCATTTGGATGCGTATAGGGTCTCGTTGAATCGTGATTGGCGTGAAGTTGAGCCACCCCCTGACCCAAGAGAAGTTCAACGGCTCTTGTTAATCTTACAGCGAGGCGAGACAGACCCGGGTACTCAGCGCTTGCTGGCACCCTTCAACACAATGGACTTGTCAACCGGGGTCTTCTTCCCAGAAAAGCCCTGGGAGATTGATGCAGTGAGGACCAGGCCATCCCAGCAGCAAAGAATGGTACCACACCAACGTTTTGTTGCGAGAGAGCAGGCCCGAGAGACGCCTTTCAAGAGATATATAACAAAGTGCCAAGTTGCAGGAGCGGAAGATGGCAATTGTTTTTATAAAGTCGACTGCTGTCAATATCTTCTAGGGCCGGTGGATGGTGGGCTACATTTTGATTCACCGCGTTGGACCATTTGCATGGAGGACGAGAAATCTGCAATCGACTGTGTCCTTTACCACAAGGCATTTTCGCACGCTTTCGAAGTTTTGTTGGGTGCTCAGACCTCTGATATCGGAGGCACTCGAGAATATGACGAGCATTACCTTTCCTCTGAGGATAATTGTACCACAGAACAGGTTGAACGGTATAGAACCTACAGGGAGAGCATTTTGGAAGATTTTGCCTCCATGGAGGCCTTGTATTCTGTCGATAAATGGGAAGGATTGCAGGATGGACTGTGGAAGTCGGTTGGCGTTCCATGCCTTATCACTGGAATAACCCACGCATCCGAGAGTGACTTGGCAGTGATTCAAGGATTGAATGGTAGGACACAAGAATGGCTCAGGACGGTCACCTGGGCACGACACCGGAAACCCCGGTTCAGTCGAACCTACTTGCCACCGCGGGGCGTGTCGTCCCCATTTCATTTCCGTGAATGTGTCATCCACTTAGTACACAATGAGGAATTGAGAGATGTGGAGATGGAGACAGATCGCGTGGGACAGATAAAAAAGGTGCATTGCAACATTGTCCACATGGTACGTCTCAAGGTGTAGAAGGGTTGCCCTTGTTGTGTCTTGTCGTTTGCTCTGTCTGTGTTTTGTATGTTGTGCAACGTCTGAATTCATAAGAACGTTTACCTTTTTGGCCCATGATGGGTGCATGCTGCAGATACGAATGTGGACAAGGGTATTCCTTAGGCAGATCTGGACAAAGAGGTACATGGCACATGGCGAGGGCAACAGGGTTTATCAAGGGTTTTATAGCACATTGACTGACAGATATGGAAGGCCAAAAAAACGACATGTGGACTTGATGGGACCATTTGCGTTGTATTACATGTTTACCGACATGGAAGCTGAGGTCCAAGAGCCTCAAGTTGAATTTGAAGATAATAATGATGACCTCATTGGGATGGGTGCCTTGGCAGGTGATGATGCTTTGGTGGAGCATTCGGCGAATCCGCCAGAGGCAGACATCCTAGTGCCACAGCCACGATTGTCATTGCCACTGATATACTCCGAGCGAGGAGATGAGATTTATGGGCTGAAGCACATCCCGGGTTTGAAACTTTTACAGGGCAAAAGATCAATCTATTGGAGCCTTGATTTGCCAGAGGTGGTTTTGGGACCGTCAGCAGCAGGGAAGCGACTATATGTGACAGGGTGGCTTCTCAGTTTCAGGGACAATGATCTGAGGCATGCTGCGGACACGTACCTGCTCCATTGCGCATACTGTAAGCTGTTCGAGAACATGTGTCGTTTGAACCCAACTAGAGAGACGAAACCTTATCACCTAAAATGGTTGGTGCAACAAGGATTGTCAGGCTTGGGTGAGATTATGTACATGGAACTACTCGGTTCTCTGGATACTGATATGAGGTTCCTAATTGATATACATACAAAAGGTCGTAGTCTTGATTGGGATGCTGATTTCCAACAACCAGAGACTGGAAGTGATGGAAGGGTCTACTGTTATAAACATGGTTTTGAATCTGGGGTCCTTGTTGCCACCCAAAGCAATATGAGCAATGCCATATGGGAAGGAGTAGAAGGAGCTTTAGAGTATCTGGAAAAACGCTTCGGATGCAGCAAGAGAATGGCCAGGTGGCTGGTGAGGAATGAGAAATGGTCGAAACATTATTCTCATTGGGACATGCAAGCAACTGATCGTCATAGACTTGGGTATTACTGGGGAAACACAGACTTGTTGTTTCACGTAGGCAATGGGAATTCTACATACGCACCTTCAGTCAAAGAATGTCAATTTGACTTGGCGTGGTTGGTGGATCAGATGATGGTGCGAGATGGTGAAGGTCGTGCTCCGTTGACCACAGTACGACTACATCGGTCGTCAGGTATAACCTGTGACTATCCCCCTCTTGATGTGGTATGTGCAGTTCATTTGTCTATGTCTCATTTTTACCTTGTTGTGTGTGTTTTCGTTGTGGTTTATGTCTATTTATTGGGTTTTGGTTTGCAGTTGAAATCCATGTGCCCGACATACTTGGAGGTGGCATTTGCCTACTGCCGCAGGGTGACAGATGGGGTGAGCCTTGCACCCGGCAGGATGGTGTGTCCTTTGGGACCATTTGCCTTGATCAACAACGTGGAAGTTGTCTCTAAACCGAGCGTTTGATGACTTCATTCTGCCTTGTACTCTATTTGTCTGTAACACTACCACTGCTTGTACACACTAATCCAGACCGTGTAACGATGGTCGATGCAGTCACGAATATTCGTCAAATATGACTTTATATACCGTCGGTGGGATGAACATCCTCCACCCAGTGGAGTAAACGAGGCAAAGAGGATGAGTAAAGGTTCTTGGAGTTTAGAGGCCTGGAGCACCATGTGTAGTTCCGTCATTCTCTGTGTCCCTCTTGTCAATTCATGCTACTTGTGTATAGCATGTGTATATCTATGATGCTCTTTCTTTTGTCGTAAGAGCAACCCATGCCACGCACAATGGTGTACTTCTGAACCACTTGACATCGACTGCCATTGGTGAGAAAACGGGGCCTTTGGTCGACCATCAGCAAATCCGTCTCTATCGGCAGTTATATGTTTCTTTTAAATTTTAAATAAAATTGGTGGGCGCTATATGTCCTGTACGGCTGTGGATGCTGTTTCCCCGGCCACGATGTCATTACAGCATCGGGGTCGTCTTCGGCATTCCAGGTCGGTCACCTGACGACTCTCTCGGTGTTTGGTACTCACAAAAAGTAATATATAATATCAACTAGGAATAAGTTTACAAGCTCTGACTAGTTTGGGTCGCTATTGGCAATTTTGTCCATCCTTGGCTTCGCGTCGGTTCAGCGGTCCAGTCCTGCCCATCGGCCCGGTTGCCTGATGGGAGTGGCAAGGGCACGTGGTGGTTGCACATGCTTGCGTGGTTGTTGTTTTGGAAGACAGCGTCATTCCCTGTTGATTGCTTTCACTCTGAATGTATTCTTCTCACTGAACAGTATGGCCACCCATGTGATAGTGTCTCGTATGTGGGATAAGGGGGGCCTGTGGCCTGTGGCCTCCCTTGTTGTTGTTGTTGTTGTATATCCAAATGTTTTTCTTATTCCCCAATCATTATTACTCTATCGTGGACCGTTTACGTCGTGTTCCATCATCTTACGGTGATTGTATTCGCGCAACTTTTTCGGTACGAGCACTGTGTCCACATTCAAAACTCCAATCTCCCGGACATTCACGTCATGGCTCTTGTGGCCTCGTTGTCCGCTCATCGTGATTTGTGTGTTTGAATTCTGGCTATTTGGAGAGTATGAGATAGATTGTTATTATAATCTCGGGTCTCCGTTGTTTGCAAGTATGTTTGTGTTGTCGGGATGGGGTCGTCCATTCGTCGTCGTTCGGTGGAGACGGCATCAGCTCACCCGAATTCGATTCGACTCAACTCACTGAGTCATTGAGTCTCTCATGAGATAGCTGAAACCTCGACCCCGTCCTTAGATGAAACCATATTTGGGCCCAGACGTCGACTCACTGAATTCGTCTCAACTCACTGAAATCTTCTCAACTCACTGAGCACACTGAGTCATTGAGTCATATCTGCTGGATAGCTGAAACCTCGACCCCGTCGCCCATAGCTGAAACCCACCAACGGGCTGGGTCCTCGTCCGTGGAGCTCGTCACGTTCCTTGGTTTCATCTCTCCCTGATTGCCCTGTTCCTTGCCTTGGAGACATTTCCCTTGTGAGATGTGAATGTGTGTGTGTTTTTACTGCTGCTGCTTGCCCATGTGTTTCTCTATGTTTGGCGATATATTTTTGGTACTTTATAGTATTATTCGGTGTTTGTGTGCTTGGATTGCCGTTTATGGCCGCCTTTCATATATTTAACCTATTAAATATAGGTGTGTGTGGCCAGGTTGGTCCTGTATGCCACAGTCATATATATCGTTCCAAAGGCAGGTTTCCGTTGCTTTTTCCAGCAATTCTTATTTTTTGTGTCGTTTTACTATATCATATATGTTTGAGTGTGTTTATTTTCGCACGTGCATGACTGTAGGACGTTGCTTGTTGGCTTCTCTGTGTCTTTTGTTTCTGTCCTGTTCTTTTTCTGTTTGTATGTGTCTGTAAAGGATCGGTTGCAGTGTTTTCTTTCGTTTGCACATATATTTTCCTTTGTATGACTGTTATATAGTATTTGTGCTTGTTGGTTGGCAGTGCACGGAAGTTTATGGACGTTTTGTTTGACTATGTTTGTTTGAGTCCATATGCCAAGAGGTGGCACGTATGTGTAGTTGATGTAAGCATGCTCTCAGATATTCCCAGGACCCTGATTTTCTACTAATGGTGTCTCTTTTCACTATGTTGGTCCTTCTTCTCTCGCTTTTTATTGGTAGATCGCCTTTTCATTATATACAGATAGTATATATTGCATTGTGTGGATTGAAAATATTGCTTTGACACGTGATATAGCCAGTAGTAGTGTGTTGTTGTCAGCTTTGTGTGTGTGTCCTGCTTTGCATGTTTCTCTATTGCTTTACGCGCGTATTTTTTTTTTTTGACACACTATTTTGTGTCCATTATATTATTTCTTTATGATAGTATGCTTGGATTGCATTTTCTGTTCGTGCAATGTGTATTTTATTATTATTCTATTTGGGAGATACTTGTCCTCTGAACACTGATCATATCTGTGGTTCAAATGCCATCTGATACGTGTCTTTTATGCGTTTGTCGATATATTTTATATTTTATCTGCAGTTTATATGTTTGTATGTGTTTGTTTTTCTGCTTTTGGGGGTGGAAGACGTTTTTTGTTGGTCTTTTGTGTGTGTTGTTGGTGTCCTGTTCCTTTTCTGCTTGTATGTGTCTGTAAAGGGTCGTTTGCGATATTTTCTTTCGTTTGCACGTATATTTGGCTTTTTATAATTGCAATATAGTATTTGTGCGTGTTGGTTTGGAGAGCACGACGTTTTTGGACGTTTTTAAGTGGCTATGTTTGTTTGAGCCCATATGCCATGAGGTCATATGTGTGTGTCATCGATGACAGGTTGCTCAAAGGTAGTATTCCAAGGACCCCGATTTTCTACTGGTGTCTCTTTTTCCTGT
>PJEL010004565.1_pt1 | contig 11367 bp, 13 predicted proteins | sample 1853271 | NCBI WGS metagenome assembly PJEL01 (sample SAMN08108733, study PRJNA415343) | Invertebrate metagenome, whole genome shotgun sequencing project. | host: Globobulimina | place: Sweden: Gullmar Fjord | collected 2015-08 | reverse complement strand
TAGTCGTCCGTATCATATTCCTCTGTAGCCCAGTCGATTGCCGTGTTGGTACTGCTGGCGATGGCGGCATCGGTGGACAAAGTAACCAGCGCCCCTGAAAAAGTGGGAAGTGCCCCACCGGCTCCGTTCAAATCGGTTAGGCTTTTCATATCCAGACTATCGCAATAGAAAAAACGAACTTCCCCGCTTAATACCTGCCCCGCTGCACCCGACGCTGTTTTAACGGTTGCTGTCTGGCCACTGTTATTCTCCACCATAAACGGTTTACTGATGGTCGGCATAATCAGATTAAACGCACTCGCAGGCGCACCATTAACCCCAAAAAACCAGTTTTCGCGAAAATCAGCATCGCTTAAGAGAATATCCCCACTGCTTGCATCCAGATCGGTTTTCGCGCCGCACAGCGCCTTTTCCAACAAGGCATCTGCATCATTGGACGTCACATAAGCTGCTGCCTGATTTTCGGCGATTTGCGATAAGTTTAACGATCCCATTTATAAAGTCTCCTTCGCGGGTAATCCCCGGCCAATGGCGTCTGACAGTTGATACAGGGTCAATTCCAGTTCCGGCATTTCTGCATTTGATGCCAAAAAATCTTCATTAAAAGTTGTGAGGGAATAGGTGTAAGTGCTCTCATTAAAGACAAATTTCGAAATACTCTTTCCTCCATACTCAAAAACCAGTTCATATCGCTCCGATGTTTCCGCGAGCGGAGGAGATAGGCTCAGACCCGCACCGGCCAGCCGGCTTCGCCGAACCCAGGAAATATCCGCATTTGTGGGTGTTCGCTGCACCGATATCTGAACCGGCGCGTAAGGCATAAGATCCCTGCCACTGAGCGCCTTAATCTGGGCGGGTACATCTTCCAGTAATTGGCCTGCCCCTACCGCCTTCCAATGATGCGGTAAATTGAGGGACGCCAACGGCATGATATTGGCCGATAATCTGTTTGCCTCCAAAAGAACAACCGGCTCCCCGATCCTGTGATCGGAAATCGCGCTTTCTGTGCCGCGCCGCCCTCGAAGAAGCGTCTTTATCTCAAAGCTGCCATCGCCCTGCTGGTTAAGATCTGAAAAATTGATAATCTCATCACCAACCAACAAAGCGTTGCCTCCGTTCAACGCATCAAGTTCTGAGATACTTTCAAGCCTGTCCTGCCCTTTTAAGAACCGGATAAAGACGGAATTTTCTCGGTCTGTCTGCCACGGGTTTTCTGATGATCCAAGGGCCGATAAAGTCACCCCATGGCAGGCTTCAAACTGGGTCACCCCCTTTTGCTCAAACCGCTCCCCACTGGGGGAGACAAACAACCCCGCCCCGCGCCAGTTTTGACCATACCCATCCATAGCGTAGTAATATCGGCTCCCCACCCCGGCGGTTGCATCTTCATCGCGCAAGAGAGGAAGATCGAGAATAAACAATTCTGAAAAAGCGGGCCGCTGGATCAGCACATCGGCATATCCAGATCCCGTATCTGCTGGAAGGGTAGCTGAAATTGGCGCATTACCCGCCTCCACCATTTCAATATCCAATGACAAATCAGCCCCGAGATAATGCTGGGTAATACGGCTTTTAATATCCCGGCCATCTTTTGTAATCGTCACCAGGTCTGCCGCATCCAGCGCCAGATATTTAAGCGGCAAGGATGTTCCCAGACTTTGCCTTTCTGACCACGCTGTGAACAAGGATCGCCGACAAATGGCCTTGGCCTGATCAGCGTTTAATGAAAGCGGTAATTCCAGCGCCACTTCATTGCGGCCAAACATGGTGGCATTGGGCGCATAGTGCCGTTTGGCGCTTTGTGCGCCCGCCAGATGTCCCCCATCTGCAGCCATGTAGGACAGGGACACCGATCCCGGCAATTCACTTTCCTGCAGGCGTTTTTGTGCAAGGGGCTTGAGAAGGTCTTCTTCGGATAGACTGAGATCAACCGTTTCCTTTTTGGGAAAAAATTTAAGTTGATAACCGCTTTCGCAAATATCCAGATCCCCGGCCGTCATAAGAGGTTTAAGCGCCTCCTGCACGGGCATGGGCCTGTTAAGAATATATCCCAGCACGGACCCGCTCACTGCCGACAGATCAATATCGCCAATGGAAAGGCCTGCCTTTAAAGTCAATGCCTCAAGCGTTTCATCAAGATCGGCATCCGCCCCATTTGTCCGGCGAAGATAGAGCCGTGTTAAGGGCTCTGACGGATCAAGAAGAAGGAGACTGTCAGACTGGGCATCATGGACAAATACGTTGGCACTGCTAACACCGGAAAAAGCAAACAGATCTTCACGTTCCCGCTCTTGCAATGTTTCTGCATTCAGGTAAACAAGCCACCGCCCTCCGTCCAGATAGACAAGGCTATCCCCATCATTGCTGTGCACCAGTGACAAACTGCCTAAACCGGTCTCGTCGCGGGTTGCCGTAATCACATGGCTGTCCATGGACCATTTGAAAAGCCGGTAATCATTCTGGAAAACCAACTCTCGCCGGGTGCTTAAATACCCGACAAGCCGGGTAACATTATTCACTTCTGGCAAGGCACTACCAAGCGGTGTTAAATCCGGCTGGGAGATAGTGTGGATTATAAACTGGCTTGAATAATTTACACCGGTTAATTTTTGCGATGCGGTCATTGAAAGTTCAACAACCTGCAAATTGGATTTCGGAGTAATGGCATGAAGCCCGGACATGGCTATCCACGCAGTCTCCGTCTCATCCCGCACAGAGCCAGAACATGTGGTGCTGGATACCGCAACAGTATCGACAACCTCCAGATTGGTATCAAAAACAACAACCTGGCTATTTTGCTGTGATCCGGCAATCTGGAAACTCTCCCCCGTAAGCGCAGAGATAATATCCACTGAGAACGTGGTCGCGCCGACATCACCCGGCAGATCTTTATCTGCCTCTATTTTCATGGCCCGGCTGTTAAAGCGCGATATTTTTCGCTCCCCCATCAGGCCAAATCCGGTTCCTATCCAGAAATCCCCGTTTCGGTCCATGGAGAAGCCGGACGTTGCTGTGGGCAGTTCAGGAAATTCCGTCCCGATATCGGCTGTCTGCAAGACGGCCAGGCTCGCAAGATCAATTTTTCGGACCTTATTGACACCGCCCGTCACTTCGTAGGTATAGATCAACCCTCGTTTCAAATCATAGGCAGCGGCACTCACATCAACATAACCGCTTGTCCCGGTTTGCTGCGGATAATGGCGCACGCCCTCATTGGAAATAAGAACTTCAATATTGGGAATGCGATTTCCAAAATTACTGAGCGGTAAATGATCGAAAACCAGATAGGAAAGGCCCCGATAGGCAGGCACTTGACCTGTCCCTAAATCGGCTTCCATGATACTGTCAGGAAGCTGGTTCTCATCACCGTTATAAAACCGGAAGTTTAGGCTTGCGGATCTTGTTTCACTGGCGGAGACCACATCATAAATCAAGGTGCCATCCGCCCAGATTTTCAACAACTCCCCCACTTCACCTGTCGCAAGGCTCAAGGCAAAATCTGCAAAATATTCATAAGCCGTTTGACCGCCAGATCCTGATACACCGCCTTTACCGCCAGCCTCTGAAGTGGTTGGTTTGGAAATAAGAGGTGCCGCCCAGATCACATTACCGGCAAGACGCATGGTACCAAAAATTGTTGGGATACTGGCCCCATAGGACGCACCGGAAACTTTTAGATCGCTCAAGCGCGATCCGCGCCCCTCGTCGCCCGGGAAAAATACACGCCCCAGTGTTGATCCAATTTGCCAGCCCGTTCCTGCGCCAAGACCGGATAAGGATCCAAGTGAGGCGCCAGCCACACTGAGTGCCAAAGTTGCCATTACACCGCTCCTTTCAACCGGTAAATTGCAAAGGGTTTGCCAAAAATTTCCAGCGGCTCTTCCACCACTTTTCGCCGCCGGGCGTGGGCGTGGATCACAGTCATGAACCCCTTCCTTTGCGCCAGAAAACCAACATGAATAGGAAGGCCGCAATCTCGAAACAGGGCCACATCTCCTACTTGCCCGCAACCCGGTTCAATGGATGTAAGGGAAGTACTTAAATGGCTCATAAGCTGGTGACCGTCCGACCGCCTTGGATATCCAGTGATATCCTGAACCTTCATCCCCAATTCTCGCGCCACGCAAAAGCAAAGCCCCACGCAATCCACACCAAAGCGGCTGCGTCCCTGATGTCGCCACGGAACATCCAGCCAACTTCGAGCAGCGAATATAATGGTTTTTCCGTCAACCATTAGCCACCTCCAACAAACTGTCGGTTCCGGGAATATGCGGGAAACCGCGAAAATTGGTTTGATTGGAAAATACATCCCGGCAGGTTGCAAAGCGTTTGTCACAACCGAGGTAGATCTTCACTATATCCCCAACAGATGCCGGGAAGGGTAAATCAAGAAAGAGCGTGAGGGTTTTGCCAGCTTTAACCCAGCTTTGAATTTCAACTTTGCGCCCAGTGTTTGCGCCAGATGTAAAATGGAGAATGCCACCATCCAGAACCCCGTCCTCTCCATTAAAGGAGGTCAGGATAATCGTCCTTAAATCAGGGACGGTTCCAATAATATCGGTCGCAGCCAATGCTTCCAGATCGATCTTGCATTTCGCGTCGCCCAGATCAACAAGACATTCAGGTGTATAAAGGTGGCTGATTTCCTTTTTGAAAGCATTGCTGAGGCCCCGTAATTCAGCCGAAAAGCGGCCATCCTCCCAGCTCACTTCCCCAATCCAGCCCTTTCGAAGGGGGAGAATGCCTTGGGCCCGATCCTGCCAGTTGACCAAAAAGAAGAGTATTTCGGCAAAGTCAAACTTCCCTACGCGCAAATCCTCCTCTGATAATTGATCGCTATTGAGATTACCCAGAAGATCCATCTCATCTGTATCAAGACCGCTGGTATTTTTAAGGGCGCTGCGATCATATCCTTCACTGGCAAGGTAGGTCTGATCTTCGATTTTCAAATCCTGGTCATGATCAGTGAAATATAGGGATATTCCGTCTGTCCTCGTGATCTGCCAGCAACTGGCAAGGGAGGTGACCCCTCCGCTCAAATGATTGTTCAAGTCTGTACTGATATCTTTCATTGGCGGATCTCCACCAGTTTTACGCTCTGCCAGTGATGAATATCCGGGCCGGGAATAGTTGCTTCCATCAAGTCGCTGTCAAAACGAACAGGCACATCAAATTCGCAAGAGACTGATATTTTCGCGGCATCAGTTGGCGGCACGGTGAAAGTGATCACGCCTGTATTCTCATCCACAGTCCAGTTTGCAAACTGCGCGACGTCATTCAGAAACACACTGACCGTACCCGTGACAATTTTCTGAATGAGGCGCTCGTAACCCGGTGCGAGAGCAAGATCATCCTGATAGATCTTGCTGATCTGAAATTCTGTCTGCACCCCATCACCGATGCCAATTGAACCCGCCATCAGTTTGAAATCGGAAAAATCCTTCAGGCGAAATCCATAGGCGCGGCCCCTTCTTGCGTGAAAGAAGCTCAATATCTCCTCCCACTCCGTGCCGCGGCTTGGACTGATATCAACGGAATATTCCCGTCTAGCCTGCGCCCAGTTCATATTGCGTTGTTCATGCCCTGAATTTAAGACTTGAACAGTTGTCGAAAAACGGGGTCCACCAACCGCACCGTAAGAAATGCGCGTTGGAAATCTGATCTCGTGAAAGCTCATATCATTATCCGTTTCTTTTCAAAATTCTCTGGGCACTGCGCAGAGCTTCTCCCTGAATTTGCGATTGAGATCGCCTGAAACTCTCCGCATCCGGTGTCGTAATATTGAAAGACAGCGACACATTTTGGCTGCTGTTCATATTCTGATCCACTTTTTGCTGGGACGGGGTCTGGACACTGACCTTCTCCCCTCGGGTTAATCGAAGACCAACAAGGTTACGATCCCGCCCGGCTGCCCCGCCCACCGTAAATTGGCCGCCGCTTGCAAAACCCGGAAAAAGATTGGTCAGCAAATCTCCCGCCCCTGATGTGATGGTTTTAAACAAATCTCCGGTTGAACCTTTGGCGCCAACGTAGGAACCACCAAGGCGCAACAGGTCCTTTTCCAACGATTTAAGAACAGACTCCGCCTCCCGCCCGCGGATCAGGAACCCGTCAAACACTTTGCTAAGAACACCCGTAAGATCAGAGGCAACTTTGGTACCGCTTGTTCCCAAGTCAGCAAATACCGGGTCATTCCCTCTGGTCTTCTTTTTTGTTTGTTGCGGTATTTGAAATTGAAGAGCCTTGAATTTCCGTGCTGTTTCACTGCCTTTTTTGTCCAGCACATCAAGCTTATCCAAAGTCTCTTCAAACCCTTCTCCCCGGATTTCAATCCCGAGAATGGCAAGATCCGTTTCCATTGTCGCTCCCATTAAAAAAGGCAGCTCATCGGCTGCCTGTTTCTATTTCCTGTCTTTTTTGTCGCCACAGAGTGACAAGTCTCATAACGATCTGCATCTCAAAGGCGCGCGGTTCTGTCCCGATCAGAGCAGCGATATCCGCCTGCCATTTTGCAGGGCCTGATTGCAGGCCGTTCACCGACGCATCGTAAGCGGTCAGTAACGTCAGGAACCAATCCCAGACATGACGTAAACCACCGGGACAAGAGATCTGTTCCCGGTCTTCATCTGCCCGGCGACCGGTGCTTTTCTCTACCTGCCTTAAAATGTCTTTTCGCGTAATTCCGTGACCGTTGACCTCCTCCGCCATCCAAAACTGTTGATCGGCAAAGGCGAGGAGGTTTTCGGTCATGCGAGCAAAAAATGAGATCGATCCTCCACAAATTGTGTGACTTGCTCGCGGATCCAGATTTGTTCGCGATAGAGCTGTTCTGCATTACCCGGCGACAATTCCAGCGCGGCACCGTGATATGTCACATTCTCCCACTCCTTGGTCACGGCCACCAGGCGTTCGATATGTCTGTCTTCAAGCTCGGCTGCGGTTAAGTCGGCTTTGCTTTGGGCAATCTGTTCATCGATTTGGCGGCGAACAACGGACCGGTAAGAATTTGCATCAGCCCCTTGAAGCCAGATCTTCACGCCCAGTTCCTCATAAGTTCCGGGATGGCGCAGATTGAGGGCTGCACCTTTTTCGGCAAGCGTTGAAGTATCCAGCGCTGCAATGTCAAAAACGGGTGTTGTCATTTTCTCTCCATACCTTAAGCAGGTGTGCGGGTGATTTTAATGTTGGTGGCCTCGGCCTCATCAAAGAGAGAGACAAACGGCAGCGCCAGCGTCACGGCCTTGTCGCCCCTGACCGGTGCTTCTGCCCCGGTATAGAGAATATTGGGAAGCAAAATCTGATAGCTGCCACCAGCGCCCGATAAGGTAACCTCAAGGCTGCTGGGTGTTTTATTCAGGAACTTGTTAATCAGGCTGGCATCTTCAAAATATGCCGTGATTTCACCGCTGATCCGGGATCGCCCGGCAAGGGCGCTGCTCGCCATCTCATCGCCAAGAACGAAGACCTGCTCCGCCCCGTTTTCGAGTTTCAGGTCAATCCCTGCAATAACCGCAATACGGCTACCGCCTTCTTTAAGGGTCGCGCTGAAACTGTCCATCGGATTATGGGCAGGGCTGGCGCTTACCGACGCATCCGCTGAACTTGCCGATTGAGCCATGCTCTTGCCCAGCATCGCCGCCCGACCGGTAATCAGGCTACCGGGCTGAATGCTTAAATCCAACTCATCCACTGTGCAACCACTGAACAGCTGATATTGGGAAATGTCATTAAACGCCCGTTCAATTGAAAAGCTGGTCTGGTCCGTCCCGGTTTTAAGGGTATTCCCTGACCAACTGCTATAAAGCGCCGCCGCCAGCAGATCATCCACACCGCCGTAATTCAGCTCAAATTCAATATCGCCTTTAACGGAATGCTGTCCGGGCAGATAGTGGCTGATCTGGCGATCATCACGGATCTCATCACTCTCAATCGACGATTTACTGAGAGATAGATCACACCCGGTATGACGAAGCGCCAACATATCGGGGCTTGGCGGCGTGGTGCCATAGGTGGCCTCTGCCGCATAGCTCACGCTATGCCTGCTTTGCGTAGAAAAAGTCATTTTCTCTCCTTAGAAATAGCTGCGCCAGTGAATGGACAAGGGGATATTGGTGTGTTTCAGGTTGCCGCGATTTGGCCCCACTTCTGAAATCCCCAGCAAAACGTCCAGCCCCTCAAAAGTAAGGGTCAAGCCTTTTGTAAAATGAGCACGAAGCTGATCGATTTTTTTCAACGCCGCAGGAACATCAAGCCCCCGCACCTCAATCTGGTAAAGACCCCGATGCTCATCCGGACTATCAGGTCCTAGCAGAACGATTTTCGATCGGCCGGGCAGAAAGCGTGCGACCAGAAAATCCTTTTTATATTGCGCCTTTGAAGGGCGGGACGGAAAGACAATATCATCCGCACCGAAATTTTGCAGGCGCGTATCCAGTGCCGCGTGAATGGAGGAAAAAGTCATGAATACCATACCTCATAAAGCAGTCCCGCCCCCATATCGACCGAGTTCACTTTGGCGATGATCAAGCGTTCCTCATCTAGGTCCAATTCGTCATCTACCTGCGGCGCGGCGCTTTCACATTCCAGCAATCCCATTTGGATGCCCTTTTCAAGAACAGGTCCGTCCTCAATCCCCGATTTTCCAGAAACTGATTTCATTTTGATCAGCCGAGCCGGATAAGACATTTCTGACGGGGTAGAAGAAGATCCGGGGATATAGGCTCCGTAGTCTTTTTGAATTAGCTTGGCGGTAAAGGCAATCTCACCGGCCGCGTCGTAAAGACGGCGGATATGCTGCCTGATATTTTCAAGTTTCATGTCAGCTTCTCCTGATTTCACGGGCTTCGGGACGTGCACCGATTTGCATGAGCAAGCGAAAGACAAAACTGGGCTGGCGTCTGGTTTTTGAATAAACCAGTTCCATCGGGCCAATTTTCTCCTTGATGAGCTCCCGCCGATCCGAGGCCGACGGTGGCGCAGTGATATAGTCGGCAGCCAGTTCCAAAACGGCTGTGCGAAGGGCATGGGGAAGACCGGAGAGAAGACGCCCCTCTTTATCTCGCGCGCCGCTTCTCGGCCATTTCAGCCCTTGTTCAAAATAAGCAACAATGCCCGGATAGTTGTAGCTATCCACATAAAAACTGGCCTGCTCCAACGCCAGTTGCCGTTTGCCGATGCTGGCCAATAACCAGTCACTCCTGTCCAGCGCCGTGAAATGAGCATCCGCATCGGTCAGAGACAGATAACTGGTTGCGTTCAGCGTCCCCGTCCCTGTTTCAGAGATAAATGTCATGGATTGAGTTCCTGCTGTATTAGCTGTGATCCAATCAAGAGGGAGCAAAAGCTCCCTCTTGAAAATTGAAGGACTGGATTAACCGGCAAGACGGACGGCAAGTTCAGGACGGATCAGCTTCACGCCCCACAGGATGTCAAACTCCCAGACGACCTGTTTATACTGGCGACTGATTTCCAATCGGAGCGATAACCCCGTTTGCGGATCCGTCATCGACATGATCTGGTTACCAAGCCCGTTTTCGGCGGAGCTTTGGGCAAGCGGCCGGTTGGCAAAGGCAAAAGCGTCCCGGTTAAACACTAGGTTCACTTCATGATCAGCAAGGAATGTCAGATCCGCATCATCGACAAGAACCGCAGGCAGGCTTGGATAGATGGTGAGTGTTGACTGACCGGTTTCAAGATCAGTCGCCGCATTCACCACATATTGCTGATTACTTCCCTCAATCGTGAAAACGTCCCCCACATTGGGTTTTGTGGAAAAACCATCAGCGATTAATGTGGTATTACTGCTGCCCGCCAATACCACTTCGGGGGTGCCAGTTGCGCCGGTAACATGGGTCGGCACATGATCATCACTATACCAGTTGATACCGTATTTCCGGCCAATCTCCCCTTCGATTTTGACCTGACTTTCACCCGCCTTATCCGCATCCGCAAAAGACGCCAGATCAAGGGCGTTGGCTTCTGCATCAAAATTCAGAACTCCATATCGGTTTTCTTTCGGGGCTTTTTGTTGCAACAAAAGCTTTCTGGCGGCCGTCGCATCCTTAGAATTACTGGCAAAGGGTGTGACACCCGGCGCACCGACAACCCCGTAAACGCCCTTATATTCAGCATGAATGGATTGGTTCACTGCATTGGCCAGCGCCCGAATGGCCGAACTTGCCTGCATGGGCAGAAAACTGTCTTTCGATGCCACTTCCATCATTTCCTTGTCGGTCAGATGGAAATTGGCTTTCTTCCAGTTTTTCAGCTCAATCTGAACCTTGCCCAAGGCCGAATTTGCTGGCGCCGGCGGCACTTCGCCCGGGGTTACATTCTCTGCCTCCAGATCAGTGGGAAGCGGAACATCAATGGTATCTCCTTTCTCAGCGGCTTCTGCGCTGTAACTTCCATTGACCAGACGCGGCATAATGGCTTGTTCACGTAATGCCATCAGGCCACGCGCAAGGATTTTCGGCATAACTGCCGAGACATCATTAGACATATAGTTTTCTCCAAGGATTGATTGGGTCAAGGTTTAGCGTTGAACAAACAGGAGGAGCGCCGCCGCCCGTCCTGTCAGGATACAGATACTTTACCGGCGGCGATTTCTTCGAGACGAGCATTAAGCGCCGACTGGTCCTGGCGACTGATTTTGGTCGGAACAGTTTGCCCGGTAGAGGGTGACATACCGCCCCCGGATTTTTCCATGCTTTCAAAAGCGCGGACAAAAATGCTGGTTTCCTTCATTTCAGCCAACAAATCAGAGACTGAAAAGGATTGCCCATTTTCTTTAAGCCGCAATTCCCCTTCTTTTTTGAGAACTTGAACAACCCGCTTGCCGGCTTCTTCTGCAACATTCAGGGCGGATCGCACATGCGGCAGAAGCAAAGGCACATTACCCTTCGCCTCCGTGATCGCGGTAGAGGCGGCCAGATCCATCAGTTGCAGATCGCTGAATTTAAGCAGGTCTGCATAAGCCTGATCTTTTTCTTCCAGCTTTTTCTTTAGACCTTGCGGGGCTTCACCAAGGGCGCGGTAGGCTTCAAGTTCTTCCTGAGTCGCGGAATCACTGGGCGTACCTGTAAACTTGTCAGACAAGGCTTCTATCAGTGTGAAGACCTCCTCTTTCTCCTCGTAAAGGCCCTGAAATTGCGGTGGCACGTCTTCAATTTCTGTTACGGTTTGGGGAAAATCAAACATGGATGTCCTTTCATAAAAAAAGCCCCCGAACGGAGGCATGATCAAGAGATTGATAAAAATGAGGTGTTAAGGAGCTGCACCATTAAATTGCAGACTGTCTTTCAAAACCCCGCGATTTTGAAGTTCCCCCAGCAATCGATCCGGATCAATCAGACCAAGTTCATGCAG
>PJEL010004564.1_pt1 | contig 11370 bp, 10 predicted proteins | sample 1853271 | NCBI WGS metagenome assembly PJEL01 (sample SAMN08108733, study PRJNA415343) | Invertebrate metagenome, whole genome shotgun sequencing project. | host: Globobulimina | place: Sweden: Gullmar Fjord | collected 2015-08 | reverse complement strand
CATTTTTTTGACCTCGTCTTTAACTTTATACATGCCATTATCACCGGGTTCAAAAAATTGTTTTTTGCGCTCAGCTGACAAACCTCGTGATAAAGCCAAGCTATCATAATGAGCATATTTACAATGCTCAAGCATAGTCGTGGATATATCAGTGCCAATAATTTGAACACCCGCTCTAAACGCGCCAGGATTTTTTTGCTTAAACTCTTGGATAGACATAGCTAGCGAATAAGGTTCTTGCCCGGATGAACTAGCTGCCGACCATATTTTAATTGAAGACGATTTTGCGGCAAGTTCAGGCAGAACTTTGTTTTTAAGTAACTCAAATGGATAGTCATCACGAAACCAAAGGGTTTCGTTTGTAGTCATTGCATCAATAACAGCGGCTCTTAATTGCCGCTGAGTAGGTGCTAATGTTTGAGTCACGAGCTCCCCTAATGAGTTAACATCAAACTTGCTCATTAGCGGCGCTAAGCGGCTTTTAACAAGATACTGCTTATTCTCACCGAGCACAATGCCACATTGTTGCTCTAGAAAGGTTCTAAACTGATGGTAGCTTTTATCATCGAGTTGTCTTGGCACTACATTACGCTCACTTATTAATTTTAAAAGGTACTTCTATTGAGAAACAAGAACAGTATCGTTTTATTATTACTCATCCATCTTTAACCACTTTTTCACTGCTGTTGCTAACTCATCAGGATGAAATTTAGGAATAAAGTCTTCTGCACCTACTTTCTCAACCATGGCATTGTTAAAAACACCACTAAGAGACGTATGTAGAATAATTGGCATAGCCTTCATTCTATCATGGGCTTTAACTTCAGCCGTTAAGGTATAACCATCCATTTCAGGCATTTCTATATCGGAAATCATTAATGCCACTTTTTCTGTAATAGACTTATCACATGTAGCTTCAATTGCTAATAATTGATCTAATGCATCTTGACCATTTTTGGCCAAAACCATTTTAATGCCAAGCGGCTCTAATGCTCGTTTTACTTGATTACGTGCAACGGTAGAGTCATCAGCTATCATAACCATTTTTTCACCGAGCTCTTCACCTACCGTTTCGTCAACAACATCTTCACTTAATTCGGTAGAGACGGGGCTAATTTCATTCAGTATTTTTTCAACATCAAGTATAGACACCATTTCATTATCTATTTCTGTTACGGCAGTCAAATAACTTGATTTTCCAGCGCCTTCTGGCGGTGGCATAATATCTTTCCAACTCAGTGTTACAATGCGTTCAACACCGGCAACTAAAAAACCTTGAACAGAGCGGTTATATTCAGCAATAATAATAAACGAGTCTTCTGTTTGTGTTATTTCTGCCCCCCCCGTTGCTTTACTTAAGTCGATTACAGATATGGTCTGGCCCCGTATATGCGCAACGCCTTTTATGTAATCATTCTGCCTTGGCAATGATGATAATCTTGGACATTGAAGTACTTCTCGTACTTTAAAAACATTAATACCAAATCTTTGTCTTCCAACAAGCTTAAATAACAATAGCTCAAGCCTATTTTGTCCAACCAACTGGGTACGTTGATTTACCGAATCTAGAATTCCCGCCATACAAACCTCATTTAAAACTGAACCGTCTTAAGTAATAAAGGCACATTTCTTGAAGGTACCATTAATAGTAATTTATTAGTGCCTAACTTTTGACGCAATACGCTATTTTTCATACTTATGTTAAGCATAGACGAGTATTTCAATTTCCCTAAAAAATAGATCACAAAATTTATGATTAATATAAAGATTTTAACTCCAATAGCATTATTTTTCACAAATCTATCTTTTGCAAGTTATGCAATGGAGTTTGATAAAGCCTATATTGAGAATTTAGCAAAATCTCATGTTGAAAAATCGATACCCGTGTTAGCCAATAAAAAAGTAAACATTACTGTGTCGAAGATTGATCCAAGAGTTAATATCAAGCCTTGTCAATCTCCTTTATCGGCAAATATACCTGAAAACAGCAAGGGTAGAAATGTAAATGTTAAAATAAGTTGTTCAGATTCAATATCATGGCAATTATATATTCCTGTGAGAATAAAAACGATGGTTGAATTGCTTGTGGCAACATCCACGATTAGTAAAGGCTCCGTACTAGATACAGACAATACAGCGATTATATTTAAGGATGAGGCGACATTGCGTGGTGAGATAATCTCACATAACAATGGCATACTCGGTGCAAAAGCAAAAAGAGGGATATCTAAAGGTTCTGCCATTACCAAACGCAATATTTGCTTGGTATGTAAAGGCGAAAGCGTTACCATCATTGCACGTTCAAAAAGTTTTCTGATTAAAACCACTGGCACTGCATTAAGTAATGGTGCTGTAGGTGACCAAGTACGAGTTAAAAACAAGCAAACTGGACGTACCGTTACGGGCAAGGTAAAAGCTATCAATCAAGTAGTAATTACCTTATAATTTTTACTAAAGAAATCTATTCTTTTGCCGATAACTAGTTAGCATATAAAATAGGTCGCCAGTAGGAAATTATTATGGCTATTAATATCAATAACTTGAGCACTAACACGCCAGTTAAACAAAAAATAGAAAATCAAGAGCAAGTCAAACATCAAGCGGCAAAAACAGCTGTTAATGTTGACCAAGTGAAAACAGCTCGACAAGACTCAGTTTCTCTTACGCCACAAGCTAAGCAATTAAGTGAATTGCAAAAGAAAGCTTCAGATGGCCCGTCAATTGATCAAAAGAAAGTAGACGAACTTAAGAATGCAATTTCGTCAGGTACTTATAAAATTGATCCGGATAAATTAGCAGCCAATATTGCTGGCTTTGAATTTGGCTTTAGTGGAGCGTAGGAACTTTAAATGTCTGAAATAGTAACGTCTATTGAATTATTAACGCAACAGCTCGAGCAGCTTAAGCAACTTGATGCGATACTTATTCAAGAAAATGAAGTACTACAGCAACACATCCCTGATGCTTTAGATAAGATTACTGAGCAGAAAAACACCTTACTTTTAAGTATTCAAAGCTTAGATGAAGTTATTGGCAATAGTCCTACATTTGCCAATGATAAAGAGAGTGAACCTTGCCAAGCACTTTTAAAAAGTATTGAAGAAACACTTTTATCATGTAAACACCAAAATACTGTTAATGGCCGAGTTATTCAACACTCTCAGTTAGCTGTTGAGCGTATGAAAACCTCGCTGCTTGATAGCCAGAATAAGTCAGCAGTAACATACGACAGTAAAGGTAAAAAAAGTGGTGGCTTATCAAGTATTGGCTTAAAGGCCTAGAGTCACCTCAAACGTCCTATCATTCATTTCCTCAACTGCTGCCCTTTGGCTTCACTTAAAACGAACTCACTCCTTGTTGCTCGCTTCTTTAATACAACTACATGGATGCAGGAGATAAAGCCGAGAATAATTATGATACAAAGCTCACGCCGCGATTAAGTCTGTTTTAAATTTAATTAATGTTAACCCTGAAAGATCAACAGCCCCTAGAGAAACCAAGTAAGCTATACAGGTAGTCATTAATTAATAATACTGTACTTTTTTGATTTCTTTTTGTGAAGATGTTGCTAAATACAAGTTATAAACGTCTTTAAAATCAAGTCTTAATTCAGTTGTATAAGTATCACCAACCGGATAGCTTTTAACTACTTTTGCTCCTCGAATAATCCCTCTTACTGACGCAGACATTTTTTGGTCCTCAATCAGTAAATTGGCAACTGTAGTATTCTCATTGATTTGTTGACCATAAACTTGCTCTGCTAATTCGGCATAAGCGGCAATTTTTGAAGCGTTTATTGCCATTAACATCCGTTGAGTTTTATGTTCAGACTTTTGTAAACTGATAGGTGCATAGCCAATAGCGGTTAACACTGGAAATGATTCAGGTTTTACTGGTTGCCATTGCACATGTTTATCATAAATATTGCTACAACTTGTCAGAAACAAAGTGCTACAAAACAAGGTAATTAGTACTTTACTAAAGCAGCTATTTAACAACCTATTCAACTTATTCTTCATGCTGGCCACCATATTAGTTATGTATTTCTACTGCTCTACTTTCATCTGAGAGTGCTGTACTATCACGAATAATCAAACCATCTTTCATCTTTATATTCTGATTAGGATTTATTTCTTCACCAACAACCCAGCTAGGAATAAAAGACTGAGCAGTGGCTACAACAACACGCGACTGCATACCAATCATTCTAGCGTTAACTAAAATACCACTTTCTTGTTCCATCATGGTACCTGTTACTACATAGTCAATAATCTGGCGTTCTGGTAACTCTTTCCAATCACGACTGAAAACATAATCACCATCAGCGGTAACGCGAATGTGCCCAGTGGTTTTAAAGTCAATCACAACAAGCCCATGACGTTGTAATTCATGAACAAAATTCTCTGATATTTGATTACCTAACCAGTTAGTAGTTTCTAAATCTTTTAAATTAACAAATGATGCAACAGCTATTGGGGTTTTAGGATTAACAAATGAACTGCTTTCAAGCATTTGATATGCCAGCCCTTTAACAACATCGTTAATGGCATGTTTAGGTAAGTTAAAACTATCAATTTCTCCTCTTGCTACTTGAGAAGTTTTATAAAAGTCTTGCTCTGTACTAGATGTACACGATAGCAAAACAGGTATTAACATTGGAATAAGCCACTTTTTCATTGAGCTCCCCTCACCTGACTACGTTAAACTAATTGATATTTTCAAAGCATAATTCAAGCCAACTTTATAAAATAGCAAATAAGTTTCAAAATTCAATTTTAATAGGCACAATTTGTGCATATTCATATATTAATTAGATAAGCTTTTTGGCTTTAACAATACTTATTGTAATCAATGTAACCAATGCTGTTTGCATGATTCAAACCAACTTTAGCGAGAAATAACATGCAACGCTGTTTACTTTTATTCTGCCTGTTAACGACAAGTTTCATGTCTACTAGCCAATGGTATGACGCACAAGGCGAAGCTTCAACTAAAGGAGTTGATGCTCAAACTGCTCGTCGCCATGCGATGGAAAATGCATTACAAAAAGCGCTATTAATAGCGGGCGCTTCTGTATCTAGTGTCCAGCAAGTTGTAAATGGTTTGCTTACACATGACCAAGTAAGTATCCGTGCTAGTGGCATAATCAATTCACTTGACCTGATCAGTGAAAGTTATGCAAATAACAAAGTTATTGTGACAATTCGTGCCGATATTTTCCCACAAGAGCATCAATGCACATCAGCTGATTATAAAAAGTCACTGCTAATCACAAAAACCAATCTATTACACCGAGCACATGCCAATATCGGTCAAATCTATACTTTAGATACTTCACTTGGTAAGCAGCTTGCTAAGAAATTAAGAGCTAAAAGTCAATTTATTGATGCACATCTTGGCGTTCAACAACGCACACAATTCTCTCGTCTTAATAACAGCTTTCAGCTTGAAAAAATAAAACAAATGGCAATGTCATTAGCAGATAAAACCGATAGCCAATACATTATGTTTAGCGAGTTTACCGATTTGTCTTTTGGAAAAGATGTCAATAATTCATGGCAATTTTGGCAAGAAGATATTTTTGATCGTCGATTTAACTTAGCGGTCTACATTTATAATGGTGTTAATGGTGAAAATATTTTTGAAGAGCATTATAACAGTACAGCTCCTTGGGAATTTGGAAAACGAGAAAACCTTGACGTTAATGGCACGGTATTTTGGAATAGCCAATACGGCAGCATCATTAATCAAACACTTAATACATTGATCGCAGATCTTGACGAACAACTAATGTGTCAGCAATCTCGCGGTAAAATTGTCCAAGCAAATGCTGACTCTATCACTATAAACCTTGGCAAGCGTCATGGTCTTCAAATAGGCGATGAGTTATCAGTACTACACCTTGCAAACTTTATCAGTGACGACAAAAAATTATATGCTGGTTTTAATATCAGCCCTTATAAGGTCACTATTACTCAGTTATCCAATGACAGTGCTAAGGCTGTGACAACCAATGGACACGTTTTAGGTAGCATTCAAATCAATGATATTGTTGTTAGAAACTAACCTTTCATTTATATTTATAAGCATCACTTAACTAGAACTTACGATAATACCGCTTGTAATAAATAATTAGCAGCTAACTAAACAAGTTGCATGATGAAACTAGCTGCGTTTTTTCTTTGCACTTGCTCACATGTTTGCTATCATTCGGCGTACACATGTACACTGAAACTATTTTATGAGCTCAACAACTCCTCCCTACAGCGTCAAAGAAGAAATTGCCAATGCAATCAGCCATGGATTAGGCGCGGTATTTAGTTTAATTGGTATGGTAATGCTGATCATTTATGCTGCTTATGAAAAGGATGTTACAAGAATTACAAGCTTCACCATATATGGTAGTAGCCTTGTACTGCTATTTTCTGCCTCGACTATTTACCATTCTGTTGTTGAAATTAAAACCAAACAATTATTTAAATTACTAGATCATTGCGCCATTTATTTATTAATTGCCGGTACATATACGCCGCTAATGCTAATTACATTAAAAGGGCCATTAGGTTATGCCATGCTCATATTGGTATGGATTATTGCCTTAGGTGGTATTTTATTTAAATTAAAGTTCGGCCACAAATACAAAAAAATATCATTAACAACCTATTTAGGCATGGGCTTTCTTTCTTTACCTATTATTCACAAACTCTATCAAAGTTTGCCCGCTGGCGGCTTAACCCTATTAGCCGTTGGCGGTGCTGTTTATTGCTTTGGTGTTATTTTTTATGTACAAAAACGCATCCCGTTTAATCATGCAATTTGGCACATGTTCGTACTTGGTGGGGCTTCTTGCCATTTCTTTATGATGTGGTATTACGTATAAGCTTAATTTAGTCAGTAGGAATATCATTAATCGGCTCATTCCTACGCTAATTCCTTTCTTTTCAAATACAGCTGACTTTTATTTATAGGCCGTAAATAATACCGACGAGTATTACCAAACCGTAGCCACTTCATAAAGGTAAGTTGCTGACATCTTCTATAATCTCGACCGAGATCAAGTTCACTGCAGTTTTTACCAACAAGTTCTGCCTCTTTATTGTGCAAGCAATATAAACTAGTGTAGATTAAGTTACTCTGGATTTGGATAAAGGAACACCCTTTGAAACAAACAGATACCTCTTCTTATCAACATTTTTTGAAAGTTGTTGACTGCCAATACGCCTGCCCTGCACATACGCCAGTTCCTGAATATATTAGACTCATTGGTGAACGCCGATATGCAGACGCCTATATGGTAAATTGGCAATCTAATGTTTTCCCCGGAATTTTGGGTCGAGTTTGCGACAGACCTTGTGAACCAGCTTGCCGACGAGGTCGTGTTGAAGAAAAGCCAGTTGCAATTTGCCGTTTAAAACGCGTCGCTGCAGATAACAAAGCCGATATAAAATCACTTATTCCACCAACACCCGATATTAAAAATGGTAAACGAATTGCCATTATTGGTGCTGGACCTGCCTCTTTGACCGTAGCGCGTGACCTTCTTCCTTTGGGTTACCATATCGTTTTATTTGAACGAGATAAAAAAGCGGGCGGCATGATCCGTAGTCAAATCCCATCATTCCGTTTACCAGAAAATGTACTTGATGAAGAGTTAGATTACATCATAAATATGGGTATTGAGTGCCATTTCAATGAGGAAATAGCGAGCTTAAACAAGCTATTACAAGCAAATTTTGATGCTATATTTGTTGGTACTGGCGCACCTTCAGGTCGATGGTTAAGCATTCCCGGACACCAAGAAGCACAAGAGGCTATTGAAACAGGTATAAATTGGCTTTCTAACGTTACCTTTAAACATATCGATTCAGCCCCAAAACGTGTCGTTGTTTTGGGCGGCGGCAATACGGCAATGGATTGTTGCCGCACCGCAAAACGCTTAGGCGCATCTGATATTAAGGTATTAGTACGCTCTAGCTATGAAGATATGAAAGCATCTCCTTGGGAAAAAGAAGATGCCCTCGCCGAAGGCATTGAAATCATGCCAGATCATACACCTAAAGAGTATGTTATTGATAACGGTAAATTTATAGGCGTATTATTTGCCAAGGTCGTTTCAACTTATGACCAAGGAGGCAAACGCCATTTAAAAGAAACTGGCGAAACCTTACTGGTGCCCTGCGATTTAGTTTTAGTTGCGGTTGGGCAAGATACTGCTTTTCCATGGATAGAGCGAGACATAGGGCTTGAGTTTAATGAGTGGGAGCAACCCATTTTAAAAACGGCTTCATTACAATCAACATTGAATAAAGTGTTTTTTGGCGGAGATGCTGCTTTTGGGCCCGAAAATATCATTTCAGCTGTTGCCAATGGTCATCAAGCAGCCATATCTATTGATCTGATGTGCGAAGGAAAAGATCCAATATTAGACCGTCCTGCAGCTAATTTTAATTTGATTAGTCAAAAAATGGGCATTCATGAATGGAGCTATCAAAGCCAAATAAGCCACCAACAACGAAATTTAGTTCCTCATTTAGACTGGGATGAAGCGGTCAAAAATATCGAAGCTGAAGTTGAACTTGGTTTTGATGAAAAGCTTGCTTTAAAAGAAGCGCAACGTTGTTTAAATTGTGATGCCCATACCGTATTCAATGAAGCAACTTGCATCGAGTGCTCTGCCTGTGAAGATATTTGTCCGATGGACTGTATCAACTTTATTGAGCCTGTAAATACTGGCCTTCCGCTTACAGAAGATGCTTTAAAAGACACTTTAAGAATTAAAGAAACTAATTCTGAGCAAGAATTTTTAATATCAAGCACGCTAAAAACAGGACATTTTATGGTGAAGGATGAAGATGTTTGCCTACATTGCGGATTATGTGCGGAGCGCTGTCCTACAGGGGCTTGGGACATGAAAAAACTTGTTATCGACAACTTGGCGGCAACGATTAGAGGGAAAGCTTAATATGGATAATTCTCTTAAGACAAATAGCAATAATTTAGAAAAAACGCCTTGCCAAGCAATAAATGACTTTGTCGTACGATTTGCAAATACCAACGGTACCGGATCGGCCAGTGCCAATCAAATGTTTGCAAAAGCTATTATTAGAATGGGAATTCCGGTCAATGCTAAAAATATCTTCCCTTCAAATATTCAAGGTATGCCGACATGGTATGAAGTAAGGATCAGCGAAAAGAATTTTCTCGGACGACGCGGCGGAAAATCTGAACTCGTTGTCGCAATGAATGCTCAAAGCATTCTTGACGATGTTGAAAGCGTTCACACTGGTGGCTTTTTCTTATATGACTCAACTAAGAGTCTACCAGACAGCGCCGTAAGAGATGATATATATTATCTTGGCATCCCCATTTCTGAAATATGCCTAAAAGAATACCAAGATCCTCGTCAACGCCAACTATTTAAAAATGTCATTTACGTTGGCGCATTAGCTGCATTACTCAATATTGACTTTAAAGTGCTGCAATCTTTAGTTAAAGACCAATTTAAAGGTAAAGAAAAGCTAGTTACCCCCAATATCTACGCACTTGAATTAGGCTATCAATACGCCAATCAAAAGTTTATCTGCCCACTCTCAATTAAAGTTGAACGACGTGATTTAATTGGCAAAAGAATCATGGTAGATGGCAATACAGCGAGCGGTTTGGGTGCTGTTTATGGCGGCGCTACAGTGGTCGGCTGGTATCCAATTACGCCATCCACTTCTGTAATCGAAAAATTTGCTAGTTATTGTGATCGCTTACGTATCGACCCTGCTTCTGGGCAAAAAAATTATGCCATTGTTCAAGCTGAAGATGAGCTAGCAGCCATAGGTATTGCAATAGGCGCTGGCTGGAACGGCGCTCGCGCATTTACAGCAACAAGTGGTCCCGGCGTATCTTTGATGGCAGAATTTTTAGGACTCGCTTATTTTGCTGAGATCCCTGTTGTACTGGTAAATGTACAACGAGCTGGGCCATCTACGGGGATGCCAACACGCACTCAGCAATCTGATGTACTTGCTTGTGCTTATGCCTCTCACGGGGATACTAAGCAGATATTACTATTTCCAGAGAGCCCAAGTGAATGCTTTGATTTTGGTTCACAAGCTTTTGAATTTGCCGATCAATTACAAACTCCGGTCATTATCATGAGTGATTTAGATCTAGGTATGAATGACCACTTAACTGATGAATTTTCTTGGGATAACCAACAACGTTATAACCTTGGTAAAGTGTTAAGTGCAGAACAACTAGATCAACTTGATAATTTCGGCCGTTATCTCGACATCGATGGTGACGGTATTTGTTATCGAACATTACCGGGAACACATCCAAGTAAAGGTTCATTCTTTACTCGCGGTACATCGCGTGATCCTTATGCTCGCTATACTGAAAAATCAGAACTCTATGTTGATAACATGGACAGATTAGTAAAAAAATTCAAGAACGCGAGCCAGATATTACCAAAACCTGATATTTGCCAAGGGCAGCAAATAGCAAAAATAGGGTTGATTTATTATGGAACAACAGCTCACGCTATTTCAGAAACTGAAGCCAAGCTCAAAGAACAAGGGCTTAGTATCGATACCATGCGCTTGCGAGCATTTCCATTTAATCAGCAAGTATCAACATTTATTGAAACACACTCAACACTCTTTGTTATCGAACAAAATAGAGATGCACAGATGCACAGCCTTCTTGTTAATGAATTATCAATTGACCCAATGTCATTAGCAAGCATTGTAAATTACGACGGTTTGCCGATAACAAGTCAGTTTATTGTTGATGGCATTACTACGCAATTATCTAAAGATCATGCTTCATTGCATGTAAGTTAACAGCTAGCTAGGAAATAATTATGACATTTGAAAAATCAAAATTTCATCACCCTCGCCTTGCTGTTAACGACTTAGGGCTTACTTACAGAGACTATGAAGGTGCCATTTCAACGTTGTGTGCTGGTTGTGGTCACGACTCAATAACGTCAGCTATTGTCCATGCCTGTCACGAACTTTCAGTACCGCCACATCAAGTGGCCAAGATGTCGGGCATTGGTTGTTCTTCTAAAGCACCTAACTATTTTCTAAATAAAGCCCATGGGTTTAACTCTGTTCATGGCCGCATGCCTTCTGTCACTACTGGCGCTAACTTAGCCAACAGAGATTTACTTTATCTGGCAATGTCTGGCGATGGTGACAGTGCTTCAATTGGCTTGGGTCAGTTTGCTCATGTCGTGCGCCGACAACTTGATATGGTTTATATGGTGGCAAACAATGGGGTATATGACTTAACTAAAGGGCAAGTTGCGGCAACGGGAGATATTGGTGTTAAAAACAAAGCTGGTGAACATAGCATATTTAAGGATATTGATTT